>Ga0138256_10000552_pt1 | contig 41002 bp, 13 predicted proteins | sample KNB2016incub_MG_FD_105486 | JGI IMG/M metagenome (GOLD analysis project Ga0138256, IMG submission 105486) | Active sludge microbial communities from wastewater in Klosterneuburg, Austria - KNB2014incub_MG | ecosystem: Engineered > WWTP > Activated sludge > Unclassified | place: Austria... | reverse complement strand
GTCGCGGGTGGGCTCGGCGACAAGACGAACGCCGGCGTGAGCGCGGTGTTCGCGTTCAACGGGCAGCTGTACGCCGGCACGAGCGGCTTGATGGGCGACACCGACATCGACGGCGACTTCGCGCCCGATCCGACGGGCGGCGGGCTGATCTACCGCTCGGCCACCGGGGCGGCCGGCAGCTGGACGCGCGTTCTTGCGCGCGTCGCCACCACGCCGCGCTACGGGATCACCGCCATGGCGGCGATGAGCGGCACGCTCTACGCATCCAGCTGCGGCTGGGAGCGTGCGGACGGGGCGGGCTCGGGGATCGACGTCGTCCGCAGTGTCAACGGGCAGAGCTGGGCGTCTGCGGGCACGTTCGCCGTCGAGGGGTCGCGGCGCGGCTGCGTCGGCGCGCTGGCGCCGTACGACAACTATCTCTATGCCGCGGTCGGCGGCGACGACCGTCTGGAGGGCGTCGGCACGGCGATCGAGATCTGGCGCTGCGCGCTGTGCGACGGTACGGACTGGGAGCAGGTGGCGTCCGGCGGCATCGCCGATCCGGGCAACGCGGGACGCGTCTCGTTCGCCACGTTCGACCCGCCGCCGTTCCACTTCCTCTACGTCGCCGTCGGCAACGCCGAGGGCACGCAGATCTGGCGCGCACCCGACGGCCTGCGCTGGGAGCCCGTGGCGCTCGACGGCTTCGGCGACCCGAACAACGCCGACGTGTACGGCGCGCGCAGCATGGCCGTCTGGTCCGATCGCCTCTTCGTCGGCACGGTGAACACGGCGCACGGCGGCGAACTGTGGTCGACGGCCGGCGGGCGGCCGAGCACGATCCCGACGCCGCCCGGCCCGGGCGCCGGCGCCACGCCGACGCCCCGCCCGCGGGTCGACCCGCCGACGGGCCGCGCGCGCTATGCCTTCGTCGAGCAGTGGCCGATCCCGCAGGCGGTGCCGCAGGACGTCATGGGCGGCGTGATCGACGTCGAAGTGGCGGACGACGCGACCGTCTACCTCCTGGACCGCACGAACAACCGCGTCATGCGGATGGATGCCAAGGGCAAGTGGCTGGCCGCCTTCGGCAACCTCGGCCGCGGGCCGGAGCGCCTCGGGCAGGCCGGAGCGATGGCCGTCGACAGCGGTCTCGGCCGTGTCTACGTCTCCGACCAGGCCAGCGATCGACTGCTCCTCTACGGCTTGGACGGGACGTTCATGGACGCCTGGCCGAACATCCACGCCGTCGGTCTCGTCCCGCTGCCCGACGGCACGCTCTGGGTGGCCGACCGCCTGGCCGGCGCGATCCGCCATCTGGCGTCCGACGGCGCCGAGATCGAGCGCTTCCTGACGTTCGGCGACCGCGAGGACGACCAGTTCCGGACGATGGCCGACATCGCGCTCGATCCAGCGGACGGCACGCTGTACGTGGGGGACCTGAACGGCCAGCGACTGCGGCTGTTCCGGAACGACGGGACGGGCTGGCGGCGCGTGAAGACGGTGAACTTCGCCACGCGGATGTACGGCGGCCTCGGCTGCTCGAGCTTGCGGATGATCACGCTCGGACCGGGCCGGATCCTCGTCAACCGCTGCCTGTTCGTGGACGACGACTACAACCGCTCCGTGCCCGGCAACCTGACCGGCTCCGACCTGTACGGCATCACGCTGCGCGCCGCCAACCTGTCGGCGGGGCTCTTCTATGCCGTGGCCGTCTACGACACGGACCGCCTGGACGCGTTCAACGAGACCTGGCCGGCCGTGGTCCGCTTCACGGACAACGGATACGACATCGTCGACCGCTTCTGGCGCGGCCGCAACCCGCTCGGCGCGGCGGCCGAGGGGCTGATCAACGGCCCGGTGCGCCTGAGCACGATGCCGAACGGCAACCTGTCGCTCACGGACGCGGTGGCGCTCCAGGAGCGCGCCCCCAACGGCACCGTCGTCGACACGCTCGGCTTCCAGAGCTCGCCGGGCGACGCCGAGCGCTTTGCCCTTCAACCCGACCTCTCGATCGCCCAGGGAACGGGCCACCATGTGATGGGCTTCGGGGCCTACCAGCGCGTCCGCCGGAACTTCGACGGCACGTTCCGCGTGATCAGCCAGCGCCCGATCGTGGCCTACGGCAAGGCCGTGACGAAGCGCTACTGCTCCGCCTTCCAGACGCCGCGCTGCCAGGTCTATCCCTACTTCGAGAAGGAGTGGGAGACGACGCTGCCGACCGAGCTCGAGGGCGCGGCGGCCGTGGCGCACGAGCCGACGCTCGATCAGTTCGTGCTGCTGGCGCGCGTCCACACGGCGCCGTGGACACGCGGGATCGAGCAGATCGAGTATCGGCTGTACGCCTACAAGCTCGGTTTCCGCGGCCGCAAGGAGATCGTGGAGCTGCCGGGCGAGGACATCGACGTGATCTGGGCGGACGTCGACGCCGGCCCGGACGGCCGGATCTACGTCCTCGACACGCTGAACGACCGCGTCCAGGTCTTCGATGCGGCGCTGAAGGATCTCGGGATGGTGGCGACGCCCAAGGACAGCTGGCGCGTGGCCGGCGGGCCGAACGGTGAGATCTACGTGATGACGGTGTACGGCCACGTCGTCCGGATGTCCGCCGCCGGCGCGATCCTCAGCCGCTTCGAGGGCATGCCGCACCAGGGCGTCTCGCCGGTGTCGCAGGTGGACCTGACCGTCGACGGGGACGGCTGGGTATACACCGTCGACAACCTGGCGAACCAGGTGACGGTCTTCGCGCCCGAGCCCGGCACGGAGGACGAGGTGCTGCAGGGCGGCACGTGCAACCTGCTGGGCGACAAGTACGCCGCGCCGACGGATGTGCTGCTGGGCGACAAGCTGAAGGTCTTCCTGACGATCCTCGGCAGCTGCGGCTTCCAGGAACAGCCGGCGGATATCGTGCTTGCCATCAACACGTTCGGCGGCACGCTGGGCGACGATCCCGGGCGGACGCTGGCGAACAACGTCCGCTCCGCCCGCCAGATCGCGGCGCTGACGGACCTGGACCGCCACCGCCTCGGCGTCGTGAGTTACTCCAAGAGCGGCGTCGTGGAGCAGGCGCTGACGAACGACAGCTACAAGGTGGTCCGCGGCCTGCGCAACCCGCGGGCGGACAACGGGATGCCGTCGCGCAACTACGCCGGCCTGAAGACGGCGAGCGACCTCTTCGATGCCCAGAGCGCGAGCCGCCGGCGCGTGATCGTCCTCATGTCCCCCGAACCGCCCTCGACGACGAACCCCAACCTGCCCCCGACCGACGATCCCGCTGCCGTCGCCCTGGCGGACCAGCTGCGCGCTGCAGGCGTGCTGGTCATCACGGTGAACGAGTCCAGCCCCGTGGCGTCCGGCGACCTCTTCGACGACATCCAGGTCCTGCCGCGCGCGATGGGCGCCGGCCGGCCGGTCCACCGCCGGATGCTGGAGCGCTACCGGCCGGAGTTCCTCGTGAAGAACGGTGTGCTCGTCGACAAGCTGCCGGCCAACATGGTCTACGTCCCGGACAGCGCCGACCCGCCCGCCGCGTGGGACGCGGCGGCCCGCACGCTGACGTGGAACCTCCTGAACCTTCCGATCTCGACCTCGACGTTCAGCTTCGAGGTCCGGCCGAGCCAGGAAGGCGAGTGGCCGACGAACGTAGAAGCCAAGGCCGACGTCACGGCCGACGGCTGGGACCACCCGAACGAAGTCCGCTACCCGATCCCGCGTGTCCGCGTCTACGGCGAGCCGCCGCCCACGAAGACCCCGACGCCGACCCGGACGCTGACACCCGAACCCACGGCCACGCCGCGCCCGACGGGCGTGCCCGTGCCGATCTACCTGCCGATCGTGCTGAAGATGCAGCCGTGCAAGCCCGAGACGAAGGCCGTCGACATCGCGCTCGTCATCGACACGTCCGGCTCGATGAGCGAGACGACGTCACCGGGCGGACCGACGAAGCTCCAGGCGGCCACGGACGCCGCGCGGACGTTCCTCGGCCAGCTCGTGGCGGGGCGCGATCAGGCGACGCTGGTGCAGTTCAACAACGCGGCCCGCGTCGTCGTGCCGCTGTCCGACGGCGGTGCGCCGGCGATCGCCGGACTGGCGCTGCTGACCCAGGACAACGGCACCCGCATCGACCTCGGGTTGGATGCGGCCGCCGGCGCGCTGTCCGTGCCCGAGCGCAAGGCCTCGAACACGCCGGTGGTCATCCTGTTGACGGACGGCGAGCCCACCGGCGCGACGCCCGACGAGGTGCGCGTGGCGGCCGTGCGGGCCAAGGGCGCCGGAATGCTCGTCTACACGATCGGCCTCGGCACGTCGATCGACGTGGCGCTAATGCGCGACGTGGCGACGAAGCCGGAGTGGTTCTACAGCGCGCCGGACACGGCGGATCTGGCGGCAATCTACGGGCAGATTGCGTTTGAGATCCCGTGCAAGTTGGAGTGGCCGTAGGACGTCGCGGACAACGGCCTACGGCCCCTGCCCCCGGCGCATTCGCGCCGACCCCTTCCCCAATGCTGGGGGAGGGGTGTGGGAGTGGTGCATCGTGACGGGACGATTTCCCCGATTAACGGTTGCGCGGCGGTCGCGCGGCGGTTTGCCGACGTTCGCAGGGCCTGATTCTGTGGTTGACTGACGGCGCGCCCAGCGGGGCGCCGACCATCAACCCACGAATCGTGAACCAAGGAGAACGTTCATGGCCCGCCTCATCGAAGCGATCGTCGCGTTCGGTCCGAAGCTGATCTACGGCCGCACGGCCAACCTGGACGACATCGCCCTCCTGCTCAGCAAGCGCAGCGGCCTGTCCGCGCTGGACGCCGAGATGGCGCTGCGCGAGCTGTCCGGCGCCGTCATCCACCAACTGCGCAGCGGCCAGCCGGTGAAGCTGCCCGGCATCGGCCGCCTGCGCGCGACGGTCGGCCGCGGCGGCAAGATGCGCGTGCACGTCATGCCCGACGTGGCGCTCGTCAAGGCGCTCAACGCGCCCGGCACATACCGCGGGGAGATGGCGAACCGCGCACGGATCGGGTTGGACGATGCGGGGTACAAGGCGTTGTGGGACGGGGTGCATCCGGAGGATCCGTTGGAGGTGGCGGTGGGGGCGGCAGGAGCGGCGCCGACCGTGCGATGATCGCGGCTGGCCCGGCGGACGGCACGTAGGAGGGCGCGCGGGAAATAGTTCGGTGGGCCGGCTGCCGGGAGTAGATAGGTTCGGGACAACGGAATAGGTAGGATGGGCGCCCGGATCTGGATAGGTCCGGGCGCTGTTTCTATGTAGAAGCATTGCTGAGTCTTGGCGCGGACCGCGATTGCCTACGACCAAGGCCGAGTGTATCGTGCGTACCCTTGTCTCTTGGGCCGTCCGGCGCAGCCCCGTGTGCCGGTGACGTGGAGGACATCCGTGACGGCGGAAACCGCATCACCGGACTTCCATTTGGCGGATGCGCCAGCCATCCAAGTGGGAGTGCTTGGTCAGCTGAGACTCCTCGCCCACGGCGGCCACGTTCCGGTGGCCAGCGGTTCAAAATCAGAGGCCCTGTTGGTGCGACTTGCCATGGCTCGCCGTCGCCCGGCGTCCCGCGCGGAGCTCGTTGATTGGGTGTGGCCGGAGGTGGAAGTTGGCTTGGCAGGCCAGTCGCTAAACTCGCTCACCCATCACCTCAATAAGATCGTGGCCGGTACGGGCAGCGGCATGCTCATCACGCACCAAGGCGGGTACTATCGGCTGGCGGATGATGGCCGACTTGCCGTGGATATCGACTTGTTCGATGGCTGGAGGCAGGTCGGACTGCGGGCGCTGCGCGGCCACGACCCTGCATCAGGCCTGCCGTGGTGCGATCGTGCGATTGCGTTGTATCGCGGCGATCTGTGTTACGGCGAGCGCCTCGAGGCACTCAATGAACGTGAGCGCCTGCGCATCGCTCTACTCGACATGCTGGCTGCAGTGGCCGATCACCATCATCGTACCGACCCGGAGCTGGCGCTCAGCTACCTTGACCGGCTGCTCGAGCTCGACTTCCTGCGCGAAGACGCGCAGCGGTTGGCGATGTGCTGCCATGTGCGCCTGGGACACCGTTCCCACGCGCTGCGTCAGTATCGCATCTTGAGCGAGGCCCTGGCAGCCGAGTTCGGTGCCGAGCCCGAGCGCGACACGATGGCTCTGTGCGAGTTGATTCGGCACGATCCGTCGGCGCTGCAGCGGTCTCTCAGCGACCGATAGCGTCCAGCAACCCAATCATCCCGCCCTCCTCGAAGTCACGTCGCAGGCGGGCCAGGTGGCCTCAGCCGGACATCAGCTCGACTTCATTCCGTTGTCAGCCGATTCTTGGCCTCGCTCAAGCCGTCACATGCACACTGGCGCGCATGGATCCAGCGGGTACCGCCCATGGCAACCCAGCTTCGACCGATGGCCTGCACGCCTTCCACTACGAGACGGCGCTCCTGCGCCTGGCACGTACGGAGGATGACACGGTGTCCCACGGGACACTGGTCAACCTCGATGGCGTCATGATCGGCCAGTTTCGCAGCGTGGATCAGATTCCGGACATCGTTCGCGGCTGGTTGGTCGAGTTGGGCCATGCCGGTGCTGCCGATGCCACACGGACCTCGCATGATCCTCGGACCTCTCGTTCGGCGGGGATGAGTGAAAAGTCATGAGCGAGCGGACTCCCGATAGAGGGACGGCGGCTGCCTGGAGCAACACGACTGGACGCGCGCAGCCACCTGTTCCCGACCAGACGGTGCAGGGCCCGGACCGGTCCGAGTGGTTCATCCGACCACCTGCGGTCAACCTCCCGAAGGGGGGCGGGGCGATCCGCAGCATCGGCGAGAAGTTTGCCTCCAACCCGGTGACCGGTACCGGTTCGATGACGGTACCGATCGAGGTCAGCCCAGGTCGTTCCGGCTTCCAGCCGGAGCTGGCGCTCAGTTACGACTCCGGATCCGGCAACGGACCGTTCGGCTGGGGCTGGAACTTCGGACTTCCGATGATCAGCCGCAAGACGGACAAGGGGTTGCCGCGCTACAGGGAGAGTGACCGGGACGAGGAACCCGACATCTTCATCCTCTCCGGTGCCGAGGACCTTGTGCCCGTGCTGGAGCTCGTCGGCGATGCATGGCAGATGCCCGCTCCGCTTTGGCTCAGCGCCGATGCTGCCGGACGTTGGGTGGAGGTCATCGACCCGGCGGATGCCCAATTCGCCGTCACGCGCTATCGACCGCGTACCGAGGGCCTGTTCGCCCGGATCGAGCGCTGGACGGCGGTCCAGAGCGGTGAGATTCACTGGCGAACCATTGCCAAAGACAACGTCTACTCGATTTACGGCGCCAGTTCTGGTGCGCGCGTGGCCGACGCCCAACGGCCGGGCCGCGTCTTCAGCTGGCTGATCGAGGCCAGCTTCGATGACAGAGGCAATGCCATACGCTACGACTATGCCACCGAGGACGGACGCTCTGTCGGCCTCGGCGATGTGTCCGAGGCGCATCGTGCCGCCGAGCTTGCGCCAGGGCGGCAGGGATCCCAGCGCTACGTGAAGCGGATCTGCTACGGGAACCGCGCGCCTGTTTGGCGGCACGAGGCGATCACGGATCGCCAGGATTGGCTGTTTCAGGTCGTCTTCGACTACGGAGACCATAGCTTCACGGCTGACGGCGACGAGTCGGGCTCCCTCAGCGGCCCGCAGCCGTCGGCCACACCCGACCGCGACTGGCCTGTTCGCAATGATCCGTTCTCGACGTACCGGGCGACGTTCGAAGTGCGCACCTATCGCCTCTGCCGACGGGTGCTCCAGTTTCACCACTTTGTTGAGCTTGGCACCGAGCCTTGCCTGGTACGCTCCCTGGACCTCCATCATCGAGTGACCCCACGAGGCAGTTTTGTTACGGCGGTCACGCGTCGAGGCTATGTCCGGGACGGCGATGTCTGGCGCTTCCAGGCCATGCCACCGATCGAGTTCGAGTACACCGAGGCGAGGATAAGCGGTACGGTTCAGGTGCTGGAGGAGTCCTCCCTTGAGCATCTGCCGGCAGGTGTCGACGGGTCCGCGTATCAGTGGCTGGACGTCTATGGTGAGGGCTTGGCCGGCGTCATCACCGAAGCCGCCGAGGGCTGGTACTTCAAGCGCAGCCTCGGTGACGGCCGGTTCGAGCCCATCGCGCTTCTCCGGGAGCGCCCTGGCCTCGGCAACCTCGGCGCGGCCGGTCAGCAGTTCCTCGATCTGGCTGGCGACGGAAGCCAGGATCTCGTGCTTCTTGGCGGCGGCGTACAGGGGTACTTCGAGTCAAACGGTGAAGGTGAGTGGGACGACTTCCGCCCGTTCCGGCACGTGCCGAATGTCGCTTGGAACGATCCAAACCTGCGCACGATCGATCTGACCGGCGACGGCCATGCCGACGTGTTGGTCACGTTGGACGACCGACTGTTGTGGTACCCGTCTCTCGCCGAGGAAGGCTTCGACGCACCTGAGTGGTCCTGCAAGCCGCACGAAGAGCACATTGGCCCGGCGCTCGTCTTCGCCAACGGCGAACAGAGCATCTACCTTGCCGACATGACGGGCGATGGGCTGAGCGATATCGTGCGCGTGCGCAACGGGTCGATCTGCTACTGGCCGAGTCTCGGCTACGGCCGCTTTGGCCCAATGGTCACGATGCGCGACGCGCCGACCGTCGATTGGACGGATCGGTTCGATCAGCGACGCGTGCGACTTGCCGACATCGACGGCACTGGTGCAACAGACCTGATCTACTTGGACGCGCACGGTGTAAGCGTCTGGTTCAACGAGTCTGGCAACGGCTGGACAGCGCGCGAGCAGCTGCCGGCCTTTCCCGGCATCGACAACATCGTCTCGGTCAACGCCACCGATCTGCTGGGTAACGGCACCGCCTGCCTCGTCTTGTCCTCGCCGTTGCCGAGCGACGCCGGTCGGCCGCTGCGCTTTGTCGATCTGATGGGTGGGGTGAAGCCCCACCTGCTCCGGCGCGTCGTCAACAACCTCGGCGCCGAGACGCTGATCTCGTACACCTCGTCGACGAAGGCCTACGTCGAGGACCGGCTCGCGGGCCGGCCGTGGGTGACGAAGCTGCCGTTCCCGGTGCAGGTCGTCGAGCGGGTCGAGGTGTTCGACCACGTGAGCCGCAACCGCTTCAGCTCACGCTACGGCTATCACCACGGCTGCTTCGACGGCGAGGAGCGCGAGTTCAGGGGATTCGGGTACGTCGAGCAAGTCGATACCGAGGCGATCGGCGTCCTCGAAGTCGTCGACCCCACCCGCACGGAGGCCGCGAATTGGGACGAGGCGTCCTACGTGCCGCCGGTCTTGACGAAGACGTGGTATCACACGGGCGCCTACCTTGAGGCTGATACGCTGGAGGCCTACTTCAAGCGACGAGAGTCCGTAGCCGGCGACGATGACGACGGACCATTGGGCCGCGATCGAGATCGCTACTACAACGGCGACGTAGATCCGGACTCGGGTGAGGTGCTTGCGTTGCGCCTGCCGGACACGCTCTACCCGAGCGGAATTGCGGTCGCCGACCCTGCCGCCGCTGACGGGTTGCGGATCGTGCCGCGCCGCCTGAGCCTGCGCGAGGAACGCGAAGCGGCGCGGGCCCTTCGCGGGTCCGTCCTGCGCCAGGAGGTTTTTGCGCTCGACGGCGACCCGGAGCGTGGAGCGCACCCCTACACCGTGTCCGAGCGGAGCCATGTCGTCACCTGGCTGCAGCCGAGCGTGCGGCGGTGGGATCATCACGACCGCGATGTCGGTCCGCCGGCGGTCTTCTTCGTGCACCCGGTGGAACAGTTGGACTGCCACTACGAGCGCCGGTCGGACGATCCGCGCATCGCACATCAGATGACGCTGGCCGTCGATCTCTACGGCAACGTCCTACGCGCCGCCTCCATCGGCTACGGACGGCGGCGGCCGGACCTCGATCCAGACGACATCATGGTCGAAGGTGACCACCATCGCCAAGGGCGGACGCTCATCACGTACGTCGTTCATCGCCACACCAACGCCATCGATCGCCCGGCGGATATCGATGGCTACCGCACTCCGGTGCCGGCCGACGTGCGGACGGTTGAGCTTACCGGCACCGCCTTAGCCGACAGCAAGGCGCTTACGCCGGCGGAGGTGGCGGCGGCCCTCGCCGCTGCCACCGAGATCCCGTACCGCGCGGCACCTTACGAGCTGGATCAGATCAGCGCGGCGTTGGAGTGGCGTTTGATCGAGGCGGTGCGGACACAGTACCGACCCGACGATCTCGGCGCGGCGGCGGGCAGCCCACTGGCGTTGCTGCCCGTCGGGACGGTCGAGCTGCTGGCGCTGCCGGGCGAGACCTACCGACTGGCGCTGACACCGGATGTGCTGTCGGACCGCTTCGGCGCGCGCGTTACCGATGACATGCTGCGCGAGGGCGGCTACGTGCAGCTCGACGGCGGAGCGAGTTGGTGGGTGCCATCCGGGCGAACGAGATACGTGCCGAGCGATGTCGGCCCGGACGACGAGCTGGCCGAGGCCCGCGCGCACTTCTTCCAGCCGCGCTTGTTCCGCGACCCGTTCGGCAACGGCAACCGCGTCGACTACGACTGGCAAGACCTGTTGCCCGTCGAGACCGTCGATCCGCTGGGCAACTCCCTGTCCGTGGAGAACGACTACCGCGTTCTGCATCCAGCCATGGCCACGGACCCCAACTTGAACCGCGCCGCGGCGCGATTCGATGCCCTCGGTATGGTCGTCGCGACGGCGGTGATGGGCAAGGAGACGGAGACCGATCCGGCGGCGATGGGCGATACGTTGGACGATCCGACGACTCGGCTGGAGTATGACCTATTCGCGTGGCGTAGGTCCGGGACGCCGGCGACCGTTCACACCTTCAGTCGAGAGCAGCATGGGGCGGGGAATCCGCGCTGGCAAGAGATGTACAGCTACTCGGACGGCTTCGGGCGGGAGATCCAGAAGAAGGTGCAGGCCGAACCCGGACCGATCACGGATGGCGGGCCGGTGGTCGGCGCGCGCTGGGTCGGCAGCGGTTGGACGATCTTTAACAACAAGGGCAAGCCGGTCCGGGAATACGAGCCATTCTTCTCGGCCGCTCCAGCCTTCGAGTTCGGCCGGATGGTGGGGGTCAGCTCGACGCTGTTCTACGACCCGGCCGAGCGTGTGATTGCCACGCTCCATCCAAATCACAGCTGGGAGAAGGTGGTCTTCGATCCATGGCGACAGACCACATGGGATGTCAATGACACCGTCGTTCTCGATCCAGAAACCGATGCCGACGTGGCCGACTTGTTCCGGCGCCTCGAATCGGCCGACTTCCAGCCGACGTGGTTCGACCAGCGAATCGGCGGTTTCCTGGGGCCGGCCGAGCAGGATGCCGCACGCAAGACGATGGCGCACGCCGCGACGCCGACGACGGCTTGGTTCGACGTGTTGGGGCGTCCGTTCCTCACGGTCCAGCACAACGGCCCAGACGCCGCCGGCCAGCCGGACCTGTTGCCCACGCGCGTCCTGCTCGATGTCGAGGGCAACCAACGATCCGTCCGGGATGCCCTGATCACGGCGCGGGCGAACGGCCGCGAGGTCATGCGCTATCGGCACGACATGCTGGGTCAAGTGATCTATCAACACAGCATGGACGCGGGCGAACGCTGGATGCTCAATGACGTCCTTGGCGCGCCCCTGTACGCCTGGGATGGTCTTGGCCATGCGCGCGAGCACAAGAGCGACGCGCTGCGGCGCCTCACCCATCTCTGGGTGAGCGGCGGATCTGTCGGCGCGCGGTTGTTGGCCGAGCGGACGGTATTCGGCGAGCGGCATCCGAACGCGCTGGCGCTGAACCTGCGCGGCCAGCCGTTCATGCTACTGGACGGTGCCGGCGTCGTGACGAACGCGGCCTACGACTTCAAAGGCAACATCCTGGGCAGCACCCGGCGATTGGCCCGCAAGTACCAGGCACGTAGCGAGGTCGTGTGGTCGGGCGTCGAGGCAGTGCTATCGCCACCGCCCGCTCTGCCGCCCGCCGTGCCGCCCGCGCCACCACCACCGCCTCCGGCCACGGATCCGCCGCTCGACCTCGCCGTGATCGAGCAGGCGCTTGCTCAGGTCGTCGAGCGCGAGGCGTTCACGGCTCGTACGAGCTATGACGCGCTGAACCGTCCGGTCGCGATGACGTCGCCCGACGGCAGCGTGGTCCGCCCGACGTACAACGAGGCGAACCTGCTCGAGCGCATCGAAGCCAACCTGCGCGGCGCAGCGACGCCGACGGTGTTCGTCGACGACATCGACTACGACGCCAAGGGCCAGCGCGCCTCGATCACCTACGGCGACGGCGTGGCGACGAGCTACACGTACGACCCGCTCACCTACCGTCTAACGCACATGGAGACGCTGCGCGGGCGCACGCCGTTGCAGGACTTCAGCTACACCTATGACCCGCACGGCAACATCACCAGCATCCGGGACCGGGCGCAGCAGACGGTGTACTTCCGCAATCAGGTTGTGACGCCGGGCACGGCGTACGTCTACGATCCGATCTACCGCCTGATCGAGGCCACGGGACGGGAGCACATCGGGCAGACAACGCCTGCGCCGACATCGCCGTCCGACGTGCCGCGGGTCAACCTTCCGCACCCGAACGACGGCCAGGGGATGCGGCGGTACACGGAACTGTATGCCTACGACGCAGTGGGAAACATCAAGCAGATGCGCCATGTTGCGGTCCAGGGTAGCTGGACCCGCGACTATACGTACGCAGAGTCGAGCCCGCTGGAGGGGACGGTTGTCAGCAACCGTCTGTCGCAGACGGCGGTGGGCGCTCAGGTAGACGCGTATGTGCATGATGAGAACGGCAACATGACCTCGATGAACGAGGTCGGGATGCTCCACTGGGACTTCGAGGATCAGGTCGACTCGATCGACCTCAGCACGGGTGGAATGGCGTACTACGCCTATGACACGACTGGCCAGCGGGTGCGCAAGGTCATCCACCAGGGATTTCGAGGACTGCGGGACAAGGAGCGGATCTATATTGGCGGCTGGGAGGTCTATCGGACGTATTCCGGTATTGTCACGCGGACGGTGGATCTCGAGCGGGAATCGCTCAGCATCATGGACGACAAGCGCCGAATTGCGCTGGTAGACACGAAGACGCGCGAGGGTGGACAACCGGTCAGCGGAGGCGCAGCATCGCTGCTGCGGTATCAGCTGGGAGACCACTTGGACTCGGTGGGTATTGAGGTGGATGGGGTTGGAGAGGTGATCTCCTACGAAGAGCACTACCCATACGGATGCACGTCCTATCAGGGGCGTGATCAGGCGATGGATGGGGACGCGAAGAGGTATCGGTATACGGGGAAGGAGAGGGATGAGGAGAGCGGACTTAGCTATCATGAGGTACGCTATTACTCATCATGGCTCGGGCGGTGGACACGCTGTGATCCACTTGCATTAGTAGATGGACCTGTCCCATACGCCTATGTGAAGTGCAATCCCATGTCGAATTCTGACCTCTCGGGGGAAAATAGCGATCCTGTGAGTCAATGCTCTGTCGATCCAACGGAACCCACGACTCGAGAGAGCGCACTTCAGCAGTCACTTCCGGTCGGAGAGAGATATGAGCCGGTCGGACCTGTCGCCGATTCTCGTGTCGACGTCAAGTCAATACCAGAAACTGAAGAGAGTCGAATTCGCGATCTTCAGCAGAGTGTCGAGTACGTCCGTGATAGGGACGTCTCCAGTGAAAGGAATCGCCTGATTGATTTATACGAAGGTGTCGTCACGATTGCCCCGGAGGATTACGTTGGAAGTGTGTACGCGGACGTCCTTCCGCCTTCGGCAACTGAGGCGAATTATAGCGCTGCCGCCCGAAACACCGCACATGAATCCGTCAGCAACCGAACGCGATGGTCATTGCAGAGCTCCCTCGTGCAATATGGGATCACTTATGGAAAGGAGGAACTCTCGAAACGAGCAGAGACGAGTACGGAGTTTTCGTATCAGATTCACAAGGAGGCATTTCGCTTCGCAAATGATACAAACACAATTGGCAGGTTCCCATGGGCATTGTTGACTCGGGTTGACGTCCCGAAGATACTTGGTAATGAGCGTGGAGGGAAGGTGATCAACTGGACCATCGAAACAACGAATTCGCCTCATGGCTTCGAGTCCCTGCCTTGGTACGGCAAGGCGCTGCGCGTAATCCTGGAGGTTCCTAGTATTGCGACCCCTCTCTATGACTAGTTCGAGCCCAGGACCTCCGTGACGAGAGTAGGTTGCCATGAACTATGATCTGCTCTTCCGCTTCGATCCACGATGTAGTCGCGGAGGAAAGGGCTTCATGGTGCATAGCTGCCAAGCAAACTCCTATTCGACGAGTCACTCCCAGTCGGTGGAGGGGGGCGATTCCTCGGCACTTCAACGGGCGACGCGTTCCTAGTCTACGTAGAGGAGTACCACCATGGCCGACCTGGATCGCAAACTGTCGAGCAACATGCCCAGACTCTTCGGCGACGACGTAGACGAACTCCACGTCCTCCTCGGCCTACTCTACCCCGGCGTTGACCTCGACAAGAGCGCCGACCGCCATGTCTTCGGCCCCAAGGCCGTCCTGGCCGTTAAGGCGTTTCAGGCCGGTCGTGCGGGCTTGGACGTGACCGGCCAAGTGGGCGCCGACACGATGGCCGCGCTGCGCGAGGCCGTCGCCGCGTTGAGCGACGACGACGCCGATGGCGCACCCGAGGCCGCAGGGCCAGCCGCACCGGCTGACGACAGTCGGCGCATAGCTGGGACCGTGCGCGGCAAGGACGGCATGCCCGTCGCCGACGCCTGGGTCAAGGTGTGGGACATCAATCCTCTGCATGCCAAAGCCCTTGGCACGGTCCAGACGGATGCCGACGGACGATACGAAGTCCGCTACCTACCGGCGGACTTGCCGCGCGGGAAGCCACAGGCCGATCTGTTCGTCCGGCGTGTGGATGCGGAGGATGACCCGTTCGAACCCGTGCCGGCGAATGTGCTCGGCAGCGGACAGGTAAGGCGGAGCGCCGGGGCCTTCGAGACGATCGATCTCGAGCCGCCGGCGCAGACACGATCTGAGTTCGACCGGCTCGACACACGGATCCGCGCGATCCTCGAGGACAACACCGCGGCTGACCTGAACGACGCCCAGATCGACCTTGCCGCCGCGCAGGCGGGCACGACGTCTGACCGTGTGTGGCTCATGCTGCGCGTGAACGAACTCGCCAAGGAGCTAGGCAACAATCGGGAGCGCCGCCCGCGGCGTGAAGCACTGTTCGGCCTGCTCTCGCAGGGCATCGACGCCACGCGCGACGCGATCCTGGGCGGCGACCGGGACGTTTGGGCCGGCGCGCTCGAGCGTGCCAAAGCGAGCGGTGACATCGCCGCCGACGTGGACATCGATGACCAGTTGGCCAAGGCCACAGCCGGACGCCACGCCGCCATTGCCCGCGAGCCGAGCGGCCCACTCGCCCCGCGCATCGCCCCTCTATTGAATGCGGTACTCACCAAGCCGCAATGGTCGCGCATTGCGAAGCACCTCGACGGCATCGACGACGACCTCGACGCCGTCATCGAGCGCGTTGCGGCGGACCGCCAGCTCAAGGATGCAGCGGCTCGGCTGAGGCTCGCCAGCGCGATCCGGCGCGACCTCGCGGTGACCGACCCGAACGCCGTCGCCGGGCTGCTGAAGCGCGGAAGGAAGGCCGGCGGCGCAGCCCGCTCGGCCATCGCGGGTCTCCGCGACCTGGCGTCACTCAAGGTGGACGACATCGAGGAGATTCTCCGCCCGGCTGATGGTCCGGAGCCCGCAGCCCCTCCCGCGCCGGCTGCACCGCCGGAACCCGTTGCGGTCCCGGTGCCGGTTCCGATGGCAGTGGCGGCGGATGCAGATGCAGTTATGGCCGCCGGGCCGGAAGCACCGGCCGCCGCCGCGATCGCGGACGTCGTTGTGCCCGAGTGGAAGTCACAGGCGCGGGCCTTGGCGCAGACGATCGAGCGCCGGTACCCAACAACCGCGCTGGGCTACCGGGCGGGCGAGGATGACCTAGCGGACGGGGCGTCCATCGCGGCATTCCTCGCCGCTCACGGCGCGGATCGAAGCGACGACGAGCCCCTGCCGGACGACAAGTTCGACATCGCCGGCCCACCACTGCGGGTCTTCCTCGAACGGTACCCGGAAGCCAAGGCGGCACTGGGCGAAGGGGAGGGCGCAACGGTCCTTGGGCGCATCCAGCACCTGCGGCGCGCCGCGCCGGACTACGCCGGCGCGCGGGCGATCATGCGGATGAAGGCCGACCGCGACACGGAGGTGAGATCGACTGATCAGATCGTCCGCATGGGCCGCAATCGCTTCGCGGCCGAGTATGCGACCGCCCGCGGCGGTAGGGAGTACTGGTCCGAAGGACAGGCGATCTACGCGAAGGCGGAGCAAGACCAAGCGATGATGGTCGCCATGGTGGCCGAGCTGAGCCAGAAGATGCGGGTCAGCGACGACGAGAACTTCTCCGCCTGGACGGAAGCGCCGCCGGCGGTGAAGAAGCTACCGAACTGGGAACTGCTGTTCGGATCGGAAGACTCGTGCGCCTGCAAGCACTGTAGCTCGATTTTCGGACTCGGCGCCTACTTCGTCGATATCCTGCACGACTTCTTGGGCAGGCGGCGGATCTACGGGGGCGACCTGAGCGCACGCGACATCCTGCTGAGCGCCGAGCGACGCAGTGACCTCAAAGACATCGAGCTCACCTGCGACAATGCCGAACTGCGTCTGCCGTACGTCGACCTTGCCCTCGAGCTCATGGAGGATGAGGTCGTCCTTCGCCATCCCGCGTGCGCGGCCAAGCGGCACCGGTGCGGTCGCTGCTGCTCGTGCGGACCGTGCTCGTGCGAGCATGGGCACAAGGGCGCCCGCGGCGTACACGACGAGCGTGACGAACACGATGTGCGTGACGAGGCCGCCGCACCACCGTTTCGGCCACGCGATCTCGACATGGCGCTCGCGAAGGACCTGGACGCAGGCAACCTGACCGAAGCCCTCAAGTGTGCGTTCGATCCACCCCTGACGGACGACGCGGTCGTCCACGTGCGCAAAGAGCATGTCTGGTGGACGATCACCGAGCCGGCGTTCGCCTACACGGTGCAGAGGATCAAGCGCACGCGCCGAGAGGACGCCGGTGAGCGCGAGGTCACCCGTGAAGTGCTGCAGGTCACGGCGCGCGGCCGGCAGACGTTCGGGACCACGGAGGACCTCCAGGCGCAGCCCCAGTACCTGAATCCCCATGCCTATGACGTGCTCCGCTGCCAGGTCTATCCGTGGACACAGCCGTTCGACCTCTGGCTGGAGGAAGTTCGGACCTATCTCGGCCAGTTCAAGGTCAAGCGCTGGGATCTGAACCACAAGCTCCGCAGCCGCGAGGATCTTCTGGATCCGGCGGACAAGGCGCGGGTCCTCGGCCTGGCCACCGAGTACTTGGGCCTGTCCAAGGCCCAGCGGCAGATCATCACCGGGCAGTTCGAGATCACGCCGCCATGCGGTTGCGCCAGCGGCGAAGTGGACGTGTGGCAGTACTACGGCTTCGCGGACTCCGACGTCGAGGTCATCCTGACGGCTCTGGAAGTCCATGCGCTCAAAGAGAGCGTGCTCCTGCCGAGGACCAAGCTCACGCCCTTCGAGCCGGTGACGCTGCCTTGGCACATCGTCGTCCGGTTCCTGCGGTTCAGCAAGAGCATCGATGTCGAGGACCCGGAGGCGGACACGATCCCCAAGCGCGTCGCCCGGACGCCGTACGTCTTCGGCCTGCTCGACCGCGCTCGCCTGACGCACGATGAGCTTGTGGCGTTGCTGCGCACCGAGTTCATCAATCCGGACGGTGACGTGACGATCTCGTCGAACGGCGCGCCGGACAGCTGCGACACGACCGAGCTCATCCTTCAGATCCCGTGCCGCGTCGAGGCGTTCTTCGATCGGCTCCACCGCTTTGTGCGCCTCTGGCGCGCCCTCGGCTGGTCGCCGGCCATGGTGGACTTGGCGATCCGAACGCTCGGCGGCGATGCATGCCCGCCGGACAAGAGGCTCGACGACGCGTTCATCGTCCGCCTGGCGCAGGCCGTGCGGGTCAAGGAGCTTTTGGACCTCGAGCCGGATCAAGCACTGGCCTTCTGGAGCGATCTCGATACGAGCGGCAACCCGTCGCTCTACGCCCGCCTGTTCGCCGATCCGGCCGTCTCGCGACAGATCGAACCGGCTTTCCGCCTGGACCGCGACCCGCGGCGCCACACGGCCGAGCTCGTTGCCGCCAAGGCGGCCGGCGGGCCGCCGCTCCTCGATGCGCTGCCCCAGATCAACGCAAGCCTCGGGCTCGTGGCCGACGACCTGATTGCCCTCGCCAAGAAACGGCTTCCCGCCGGCGCGACGCTGAACCTGGCAAACCTATCGTCGCTCTACCGTCACGCGACGTTGGCCAAGGCGCTGGATCTCTCCATCGAGTCGTTCTTGAAGCTGATCGATCTCAGCGATATCGACCCGTTTGACGGCCAACATATCGAGCTCACGCTGCGCTTCATCACGATCGCCCGTCGGATGGCGGACAGCGGTTTCACGATCGACGAACTGGACTACGTGCTGCGCCACCGGTTCGAGCCGCGCACCGGTGTCGCGCCGGACGACGACACCATCGCCCTTGTTCTCACCGAGCTGCGCAAGGGCCTCCTGGCGATCGCGAAGGAGACCCAGGCGCCCCAAGACGGGGCCGACCCGGATGGACGCGTCACCCAGCGGGCGATTGCCGCGCTGATCAAGGGCACGGACGCGGCCGACGTCGTCGCCATCATCGACGGCCGATGGTTTGACGGGATGACCGCCGAGACGCCCGCGGCCGAGTTCGAGCCGCGCCGCGCTGCCGCCGAGGCCCTCATCGACCGAACCCTCTTGGTGCACCTGCCGGATGTCGCGAAGCGAACTGCCGCCAAGGCGCTCTTGTTGCCGGCGAAGCCGTCCGATCTGCCGAAGGTCGACGAAAAGGTCGACGACAAAGTCGCGGCCCGGGCCAAGGCCAGGGCGGACCGCTACAACTCGCTCCTACAACCGCTTCTCGACGCCGTTCGGATTGCCCGCAGCACGGCCTTGGTGGTGGACAAGCTCGCCGCGGCGCTCGCGCTGCCAACGCTGATCGTCGAGCCGCTGTTGACGCGCATCATGACCGCGGTCAAGAATAAGGACGAAGGTGACGTCGTTGGCGTAGTTGAGGAAGACAAGACGCCGCGACGGGCGCTGGACGTCTTCCTCGACCTGATGGCGATCAAGGAACCAGCGGCCGACGCTCCCGCCGGAGGGGAGGCGCCCGCTGAGCCGGTGGCCGCCGAAGCGGACAAGCCCGCCCTCATCCCACTCAGCCGTGTCCCGGACCAGCGCGACATGTTCGTTCGCCTTCACAAGACCGCGCTCATCCTCCAGCGCTTGCACATCGGGCCGCTGGACTTGGATTGGTCCGTTGGCCGCGCGGCAGACACCGGCTGGCTCGACGTGAACGCGCTGCCCGTACGCGACAGCGACGACCCCATCACGATCACGCGCTGGATGCGGCTGGCCGACCTCATGGAGCTGCGCGACCAGCTCCCGCTCGGCAGCCGCGTCCTGGCCGAAGCGTATCAGCTGGTGCTCACGCCGGACGCCGCCGCTGACGAGCTGCTCGACCGCCTGCTCGCTCACCTGTCAACGACGCTGCAGTGGAACCGGGATGACCTCAACGATCTCGTCGGTCCCGCCGGTTTCAAATTCGCTTTCCCCGATGACTACAAGGATGAACACGCGTTCCGGCTGCTCCGGCGGGCATTTGCGCTGCTCAAGCGCGTGGGCGTGCGGTCCAGCCAAGCCAGACCATGGACAAGGGCCAAGCTGACCTACGACGACGGCCGTAAGGCACGGCTGGCCGTGCGCGCCCGCTATAGCCGCGATGACTGGCTCGAAGTCGGCCGCCGCCTGCGCAACGAACTGCGGGAGAAGCAGCGTGCCGCGCTGGTGGACTACCTCGTCGTCAACCCGCGCGACGTCCACTGTCCCGCTGGACCACCGACGCCGTCCTGGACGAACGTCAACGATCTCTACGGCTGGCTGCTCATCGACGTTGAGATGAGCCCGTGCTTCCTGACCTCGCGGATCCGGCAGGCCATCAGCTCGACCCAGCTCTTCGTCCAGCGCTGCATGATGAACCTTGAACCGTGCGTCGACATCCGCCAGACGGTGGACATCTGCGCCGACAACCTCACCCAAGCGCAACTGGATGCCGCCGCGAACAACGACTGGTCCTCTTGGGAGTGGCGGAAGAACTACCGCGTCTGGGAGGCGAACCTCAAGGTCTTCCTGTGGCCGGAGAACTACATGCTGCCGGAGCTGCGGGATGACAAGACGCCGGAGTTTCAGGCGTTGGAGAGCCGGTTGATGCGGGGGGCAATGACGAGCGACGCCGGTGTGGCAGCTGCACGACGGTATCTGCTCGACCTGCTTCCCTTGAGCAGGCTGGAAGTCATGACGATCCCCGACCGCGAGTACGATCATCACATCGGCCGCTCACCGCAAACGCCATACACATACTACCATCGGCGCCACATGCGCGCGCCCATGGACTTCTGGACACCATGGGAGAGGATCGATGTGGACATTGACGCCAAGCAGGTCCTCCCGGCGCTTCACAATGGACGATTGCACCTCTTCTGGACGAAAGCGGTAGTCAAGACGGAAGAACGCGGTGCCGGCGAAGCGATCGACAGTGATCGTCGACAGTACATCGAGTTTCGGCTTGCGTGGACGAGTCTGCAGGAACTCGGCTGGCTTCCATCTCAGTTGACCGACTCCGCTGTTGATACGCATGCAGTAGTCGAGGAGACACAACGCAAGGATGCATACATCGAAGAAGAAACGTGGAATAGAGAGGTGTATGCGGGAGTGACCAGAGTTCCCACAAACATTAGTGTCGCCTCTGGTGATAGACTCTCGATTTCCGCGATAGGCTCTGTGCGGTACGGCGGACTTCCCGGGCAAATGTCTTCACCTAGCGGAACGGATGTTATCGCTGGATCCGATTTCCCGTTGGTGGGAGCGCCGGAGATCTGCCTAATTGGCTGGATTGGGGGTGGAATAAAGTTCACGATTGGGTCGTCTGTCAACCTCGATCCGGCTGGCGCGAGCGGTCAGCTCTATCTGGCGTGCAATGATCGCTACTACAGCGATAATTCCGGATCTTGGCAGAGTACGATAACTCGCAGGCGTCCGATCGCTGCCGTTCCGGCTTCTACCAAAGAGCTCCACCGACTCAGTTCTGATCCCGAGCACTACACGCTTGGTTTCGACGGCGGACCGGGAATCGGTAAGGTCTATGTCATGGAGACGAAGAATCTGCAGGGCCATTGTCGGGAGGTCGGTCATTTCGCGAGCACTAATTGTCCCGCATCCTTCACCGCTGTTCAGCCCGCGGTGAAGGATAGAACCTATGCACATGGATGCAAGGCGGGAGGGACGTCGTCATTGGACGAGGATGGGGCAGTTTGTGGATTCATTACAGTCAGTGATAGGTCGCTGGCCTGTCTTGAGACAAAGTCGATGCAACTGGGCGAGCCATTTATCGAGTCCCATCGCCATGCCGTCTATCGTTGGGAGATATTCTACCACCTGCCCCTCTTTGTGGCCGACCGCCTCACCAAGGCGCGACAGTTTGAATCGGCACAACAGTGGCTCCACTACATCTTTAATCCTCTCTCGTCTGACGCTGGAGAAGCAATCAACCGATACTGGGTGACGCAGCCACTAAGAATGCTGTCTGGAGAAATTAATCAACGGATTGACGAGATCCTAGACAGTGAATCGCTTACAGATGCGACGATCAACAGCATCGCCCGCTGGCGAAGGGATCCATTCAAGCCATTCCTCATCGCGCGGACACGCCTGTCCGCGTTCCAGAAGTCCGTCGTCATGCGCTACTTGGACAACCTCATCGCATGGGGTGACGATCTGTTCAAGATGGACACGATCGAGTCCATCAACGAGGCCGCGCAGATCTACATCCTTGCCTATGAGATTCTCGGACGCAAGCCGGAGAAGAGCGAGCCGCGCGGGAACCCCATAGTGCGCACGTTCGATCAGATCGACGAGTATCTGAACGAGCTTTCACACGCACGGGTCGAGATGACGTACGATTGGCCCGCAGCGCCGCTGAGTGGTGGCGGCTCTCGCTCAGACGGGCCTCCAGGCTCCGAGGCGCCGCTGCCCGGCATCGACAAGATGCTGTACTTCTGCATCCCGCGCAACGAGAACCTCATCCGCTACTGGGAGACGATCGAGGATCGGCTCTTCAAGATCCGCCACTGCCAGAACATCCGCGGCGTGGTCCGTGACCTGCCGCTCATGGAGCCGCCGATCGACCCACTTCTCCTCATCCGTGCCAGGCAACAAGGCATCGATATCGGATCGGTACTCAGCGACCTCTATGCCGGCACGCCGATCTACCGTTTTGCCTACATGGTGCAGAAGGCCATCGAGTTCTGCAACGAAGTGCGCGGCCTCGGCAGCACGCTGCTGGCAGCGCTCGAGAAGCAGGACGCTGAAGCGTTGGCCATGCTTCGATCCGTTCACGAGCAAAAGATGTTGACCGAAGTGCGGACCGTAAAGCAGAAGCAGATCGACGAGGCATTGGCTGCAAGGGACGGAATCATCGAGACGCAGGGGGCGGCGACACGCCGCAAGCGGTACCATGACGAGAATGCTGCAGTTCTGATGAACGGACTGGAGTCTGATCAGCAGCAGAAGCTTGAGGCCGCACAGGAGAAGAACCAAGAGGCACAGTCTTACTCCCAGACTGCAAGCTTTCTGCATGCGATTCCAAACTTCACCATCGGGACTCAGTTCAGTTTCACCCTTGGCGGATCCAATGCTGGGAGTGCCACGCAGGCGATCAGTGGTGGCACTAGCGCCGTCGCCGCATCGATCAGCCACATCGCGGCCACATTCGGTGCCATGGCCGGCCACACCCGCCGCCAGTTGAGCGACCAACTCAACGTAGACACCACTCAATTCGAGCTGGACCAAATCGAAAAGCAACTGGTTGGCGCCGAACTTCGAATCGCCATCACCGAGCGCGAGTTGCAGAACCACGAGCTGCAGGCCGAGCAGACGCGCGAGATCTACGACTGGATGCGGGACAAGTTCACGAACGAGGACCTCTACCGCTGGATGGGTGACCAGATCAGCGAGATCTACTTCCAGTCGTTCGACCTGGCGCGAACGCTGGCCAAGGGCGCCGAGCGGGCGATGCGCAACGAGCTCGGGATCGGCGACGACGTGCCGCCGTTCATCCAAATCGGTCACTTCGAAGATCGCAAGCGGGGCCTGCTGGCCGGCGAGCGACTGATGCACGACCTCCGCCGTCTCGAAGCCGCCTACATCGAGCGCAACGAGCGCGACCACGAACTCACGGGTAACATCTCGCTCGCCCAGCTCGATCCACGCGCCTTGCTGGAGTTGAAGAGCAACCGCTCCTGCGAGTTCGACATCCCGGAGTGGCTGTTCGACCTTCGCCACCCGGGCCACTACATGCGGCGCATCCGGTCGGTCTCGCTGACGATTCCGTGCGTGACCGGACCGCTCGGAGGGGTGCCTTGCACGCTGACCCACCTGAGCAGTCAGATCCGAACGTCAGCCTCGACCGGTGACAAGTACGCTCGCCAAACCGACATCGACGATAAGCGGTTCCGCGACGTCATCGGCGCTGTCCAGTCGATCGCCACGAGTTCGGGGCAGGGGGACACCGGCCTCTTCGAGACGAACCTGCGTGACGAACGCTATCTGCCGTTCGAGAACGCGGGCGCCATCAGTCGCTGGCGCCTGGAACTTCCAGCGGCGCTCGAGGTCTTCGACTACAACTCGATCACCGATGTCGTGCTGCAGGTACGCTATGCAGCACGTGATGGCGGCGATGGTTTGCGGAAGAGTGCCGTCGACAACGTGAAGGCACGCCTGAAGACCGTTACCGGAGCGGGTGCGAACGCAACCGTCGCGCTTGCTCAGATGATCAGCGTACGTCATGCGTTCCCGACCGAGTTCCACTCATTCCGCGCACCACGCCGGCCGGAAGACCTTCGCGCGCTCGATCTCCACATTGGTCCTGAGCAGTTTCCGTACTTCACGCACGCCGGGAAGATCACCATTCACAAGATCGACATCTTGGCTACCGCCGTCGAAAAAGACGCAGCTCCAACCCTTGACATTGGACGTGGTGGCGTTGTCCGCCAGAGTGTCGCCCTCGCACCGCTCGAAGGAGAAGGAGGGCTACTGACAGGTACGTGGGCACCCTTTGGAGGGGCGGCCGCGGATCAGGACTGGCGAATAGAGGCTGCCAACGACCCGAGTACGCTCCTCAGCGACCTCTATCTCATCCTGCACTTTACGGTGACGCCTGTCGGTGCTCGGCCTGAGTGATCTGGCCACGGACCGCGAAAGTGCTCTCGGAACGAGGTGCTTGAGGCTGAGGCGTGCGATCAGACGAACGGGTTCACAATAGGCACGCCCCCGAAGTTCTGCCCGTGCTGCAGGTCCTCGGACAGAACGGTTTCACACGCCTGGCTGCGGGCAGCTTTGATGATGGCGGTATCCCAGTAGGTGATCTGCCAGCGGTCCTTGGCTGTCTCGCCAGGGTGTGCGCTGATCGCGTACAGCAGGATGTTCGTGTCAACGAACCGCATGGCGTGAGTTGACCTCGTCGCGGGTCAGCTGGCTGGCCGCCGATAACCCGGGGTGGGCGGCACGGATGCGGGCGATCACCTCGTTCTGCTCTCGCCGCAGACGTTCGAACGCGGACACTTCGCCGACGAGGCCCTGCAGGAAGGCGCGTATGAGCGCGGACAGGGTGCTGCGCTGCTCCGCGGCGTAGACGCGAGCCAAGTGGTAGAGGTCATCGTCCACAGTTACTGTGATGTTCTTCATGGGATCACCGTATTACAGGGTGGGCCGCCGGGCAAGCAGTGTCGAATCAACCGTGTTGCATTCCTCTGCTCTCGCGGACTGCGGAGCATGGGAATCGGCTCCTCCATGCGCTATCATGTGGCCACATCTGCGGCTACAATCGCGCTGGAGGCAGCCATGAAGTACGTCGGCGTGCGCGAGCTGAAGAACGACGCGTCGGAGGTGATCCGCGCCGTGCGGGAGGATCACGCGGAGTACATCGTCACGTTTCGTGGGCGGCCGGTGGCCGTCATTCGGCCGGTGGACGAGACTGTGCCTGGGATTGGCGCTGAGCGCTCGACCACCTACAAGCGCCCTAGTCCAGAGTTCTGGGAGCGCTTGGAGGCCCTAGCCGTCCGGATCAGCGCCCGAATCAATACGGACTTGACGGCGGAAGAGATGGTCGCAGAACAGCGACGGGTCCTGTGAGCGGCTTGCGATTCGTCGTCGACGCGAGCGTGTTCATCGCAGCGGCGCGCGCCGATGAACTGTTCCACGTTGACGCCCTATCCGTGTTCGAAGCGCTAACCCAGCGCGGAGCCCTGCTGTATCTGCCGGCGATCGTACTGTCCGAGGTCGCCGCCGCCCTTGCCCGTCAAGGCGCTGACCCGATAGACATCGAGCAAGAACTGGGCGTCGTCGGTGGCTGGCCAGGCGGCACGATCGTTCCGGTCGACGGGCAACTGGCGACGCTGTCCGCTCGACTGGCCGCCGATCAGCTCTTGCGCGGCTGCGACGCGATCTACGTCGCGCTGGCCCACATGGTCGGTGCCGACCTCATCACCCTCGACAACGAACAGCGCAGCCGCGCGCCTCGGTCCGTCTCCACCCTCACGCCCGCCGAAGCGTTGGCGCGGCTCGCCTAACCCCGAACCGCGCATCGGGGGCGACGCCAGTGGACGCCGCCGGGTCATCCGACTACCGTTGCACCGTGCCCCTTTCCCCGGACCGCTCATCCAAGCCCATCGAGCCGCCCATCCGCGCCGAGCTGTTCGGCAGCGAGCGACTCGAGCAGCACGCCGAGAGCCTGGCGGCGGCGCAGAGCGTCCTCGACCGGACCGGCAAGGGGCGGCCCTTGCTGCCGCGGGTCCAGGACAACGGGCGCGTGCTGCGCGAGGGGTACCGCGAGCTGGCGCATGTCATCCGCGAGGAGCGGGCGATCACGCCGGCGGCGGAGTGGCTGGTCGACAACTTCCACATCGTGGACGAACAGCTGCGCGAGATCCGCGATGACCTGCCCGTCGGCTTCTACCGCGAGCTGCCCAAGCTGGCCGACGGCCCGCATCAGGGCTATCCGCGCGTCTACGGCATCGCCTGGGCGTTCGTGGCGCATACGGACAGCCGATTCGATCCCGAAGCGCTCCGCCGATTCGTGCAGGCCTACCAGCGCGTCCAACCGCTGACGATCGGCGAGCTATGGGCGATCGCCATCACGCTGCGGGTCGTGCTCGTCGAGAACCTCCGGCGCCTGACGGAAAGCATCGTGCGCGGCCGGGCGCTGCGGCAGGCCGCCGACACGCTGGCGGACGATCTCCTGGCGCACAGCGGGCAGCGGACGTCGTCGACCGCCTGGGCGCTCCAGGCGTTGGAGGACCGCCCGCTCGTGACCGCCTTCGCGGTCCAGCTCGTCCAACGACTGCGCGACTCCGACCCCGGCGAGATGCCCGCCCTCCTGTGGCTCAACGAGCGGTTGACGGCGCAAGGCACGACGCCCGACGACATCGTGCGCCGCGAGCACCGTCGGCAGGCCGCGATGAACGTGACGGTCCGCAACGTGATCATGAGCATGGGCCTCATGTCGGCGCTCGACTGGTCGGAATTCTTCGAGGGCGTCAGCCTGGTCGACGAGGCGCTCGGCGCCGCACCCGGCTACGCGGCGCTGGACTTCGCCACCCGCGACAGCTATCGCCACGCCATCGAAGACCTGGCGCGGGGCACGGGCCGCACGGAGCACGACGTCACGGACGCCGTCCTGGCCGCGTCCGTGTCCGCCGATCCGCTCGACGCGCGCCGCCGCGACCCCGGATTCCACCTCGTGGGCGGCGGCCGCCGGGCCTTCGAGACCGCACTCGGCTACCGCGCGCCGCTCGGCCGCCGGCTCCTCCGCGCGTATGTCGCCGGCGCGACGCCCGGGTACCTCGGCACGATTCTTGTCATCACCGCAGCGCTGCTCATCGGGCCGCTCCTCCTCGGAACAGCCGACGGCGCAGGCGCCTGGACGGTGCTCGCGCTCGCGCTGGCCGCGGCGTTCCCGGCCTCGGATCTGGCGATCGCGCTGCTGAACCGCAGCGTCACCGCGCTGCTCAGGCCGCGCGCGCTGCCGCGCCTCGAACTGCTTGCCGGCGTGCCGCCGGACCTGCGCACGATCGTCGTCGTCCCGTCGCTGCTGACAGGGCCGGACCAGGTGGAGGCGCAGATCGAGCGCCTGGAGGTGCACTACCTGGCCAACGCGGACGGCGCGGTCCACTTCGCCCTGCTGTCCGACTGGACGGACGCGCCTGCAGAGCACATGCCGGGCGACGGCGACGTCCTGGCGTGCGCGCACGACGGCATCGCCCGCTTGAACCAGCGGCACCCCGCGCCGGACGGGGAAGCGCCGCGCTTCCTCCTGTTTCACCGCCGGCGGCAGTGGAACGAGAGCGAACGCGCCTGGATGGGCTGGGAGCGCAAGCGCGGCAAGCTCCACGAGCTGAACCGTCTGCTGCGCGGGGCGACCGACACGTCGTTCCTGGCGAGCGAAGCGGCCGGCGACGGCGTCATCGCGCATGCCGGACCGCTCGCCGGACCGCCCGCCTCATTGCCCGCAGCACGATCTGCCGCACCGTCCGCCGCACCGTCCGCCGCACCGCCCGCCGCCCCGCTCGGCGTTCGCTACGTCCTCACCCTCGACGAGGACACGCGCCTGCCGCGCGGCGCGGTCAAGCGGCTCGTGGGCACGATGGCGCATCCGCTCAACCTGCCGCGGCTCGATCCCGCCGCGGGCCGCGTCGTCGAGGGATACGGCGTGTTGCAGCCGCGCGTGGCCCCGCCGCTGCCCGGCCTGGGCGGCTCGTTCTTCCAGCGCCAGTCCTCCGGACCGGCCGGCATCGACCCGTACGCGGCGGCCGTGTCCGACGTCTACCAGGACTTGTTCGGCGAAGGATCCTTTACCGGCAAGGGGATCTACGACGTCGACGCGTTCGAAGCGGCCCTGGCGGGGCGCGTGCCCGAGAACGCGATGCTGAGCCACGACCTCTTCGAGGGCATCTTCGCCCGCGCCGGTCTGGTCACGGATGTCGAGCTCTTCGAGACCGCACCATCGCACTACGGCGTCGCTGCGGCCCGAACGCACCGCTGGGCGCGCGGCGACTGGCAGCTGCTGCCGTGGATCATCGGGCGGCGCGTGCCCGTCATCGGGCGCTGGAAGATGATCGACAACCTGCGCCGCACGCTGTCGGCGCCGGCCGCCTGGCTGACCCTCCTTCTCGGCTGGACGCTGCCCGGCGCCTCGCCCGCCGTCTGGACCGCCTGCGTGCTGGCGGCCATCGGGATCCCGCCGCTCCTGCCTGTCCTCGCCGGCCTGATCCCGCGGGGGCACGGCTTTTCGAAGCGCAGCCACGCCCGCGCGCTGCTCCGGGACTTCAGGATGGCCGCGGCCCAAACGGCCCTCACGCTCACGATGCTCAGCCACCAGGCGTGGCTGATGCTCGACGCGGTGGTCAGATCCCTCGTGCGGGTGTACGTGACCCATCGCGATCTGCTGGAGTGGGTGACCGCGGCTCAGGCCAAGAGCGGGCTGCGCCTGGACCTGCGCGGCTTCTACCAACGCATGGCCGGCGGCGTCGCGTTCGCGCTGGCCGGCGCGGGCGCCGTCGCGTGGGTTCGGCCGGCGGCCTGGCCTTTCGCGCTGCCCTTCGTGCTGCTCTGGGCGGCGGCTCCCGCCGTGGCCCGGCTCGTCAGCCTCCCGTCGGCCGCCGCGCGGGCCGAGCCGCTGTCGATCGCCGACGCGCGGGCGCTGCGCCTGATCGCTCGACGAACGTGGCGCTTCTTCGCCGTCTTCGTCGGGCCGGGCGACGATGCGTTGCCGCCCGACAACTTCCAGGAGGACCCGTATCCGGTCGTCGCGCGCCGCACGTCGCCCACGAACCTCGGGCTCTACCTCCTGTCCGTCGTGACGGCGCACGACTTCGGCTGGATCGGGACGCGCGACGCCCTGGACCGCATCGAGGCGACGCTGGCGACGATGGCCCGGCTCGAGCGCTTCCGCGGACACTTCCTGAACTGGTATGACACGTCCGACGGCCGGGCGCTCGATCCCCGCTACGTGTCGTCCGTCGACAGCGGCAACCTGGCCGGTCATCTCATCGCCCTCAAGCACGCCTGCCTGGAGATGATCGACCAGCCGCGTCCGGCGCAAGCGGCCCTCGACGGGATCATGGACGCGGTTCACCTGGTCCGCGACGCGGCCCGCGTGCGGGCGGCCGGCGGGAGCCCGCGCGGCAAGGCCCGGCGCCGCCTGAACGAGGCGCTCGACGACCTCGAGGCGGTCGCCGCCGCAGCGCCCGGCACGAGCGCACAGTGGTCCGGGCAGCTCGCCGAGCTGGCGAGCCATGCACTCGGGGTGACGATCCTGGCGAAGGCGCTGGTCAAGGGCGACGCACCGGCGGCGGCCGGCGTCGTCGTGTGGGCCGCGGCCCTGGACGCCACGATCGCCAGCCACCGCCGGGATCTCGTGGCGGCGACGTCGACGTCCCACGCCGCGCCGGAGTCCGTGAGCCACCGCCTGGCCGTCGTCGCCCGCAGCGCGGCGGCGATGGTGGCGGCGATGGATTTCACGTTCCTGTTCGACCCCGTGCGCCAGCTCTTCGCCATCGGCTACCGGGTGGCGGATGCCGGCCTCGATCCCGGCCGCTACGATCTGCTCGCTTCGGAAGCGCGACTCGCGAGCTTCGTGGCGATCGCCAAGGGCGACGTGCCGGTCGGGCACTGGTTCCGCCTCGGCCGGGCACTCACTCCGGTGGAGCACGACTCGGCCCTCGTGTCGTGGTCGGGGTCGATGTTCGAGTACCTGATGCCCGAGCTCGTCCTGCACGCGCCCAGCGGCAGCCTGCTCGACCAGAGCGACCGGCTGATCGTCCGGCGGCAGATCACCTACGGCGCCGAGCGCGGCGTGCCATGGGGCGTCTCGGAGTCGGCGTACAGCGCGCGCGACCTCGAGCAGACCTACCAGTACTCGAACTTCGGCGTGCCCGGGCTCGGGCTGCGGCGCGGGCTCGGCGAGGACGTCGTCATCGCCCCGTATGCGACCGGCCTGGCGGCCATGATCGACCCGACGGCAGCCGCGCAGAACTTCCGGAGGCTCGCGCAAGCGGGGGCGAGCGGCGCGTACGGCTTCTACGAGGCCCTCGACTACACCGGCACGCGGCTGCCGGAGGGGACGCGCGTGGCGGTCGTGCGCACGTACATGGCGCACCACCAGGGGATGCTCCTGGTCGCCATCGCCAACGTCCTGTGCGGCGGGGCGATGCGCCGGCGGTTCCATGCCGAGCCGGTCGTGCAGGCCACCGAGCTGCTCCTCCAGGAGCGGACGCCGCGCGATGTCGCCGTCGCGCGGCCGCGGGCGGACGAGGTGGCGGCGGTGGCCGACGTGCGGGAGTACGTGCCGCCGGTCGTCCGTCGCTTCACGACGCCGCACGGGCCCGTGCGGACGCACATCCTGTCCAACGGGCGCTACGCGGTCATGCTCACGGCCGCCGGGGCCGGCTACAGCCGCTGGCAGGGCATCGCGCTGACCCGGTGGCGCGAGGATGCCACGCGCGACGCGTACGGCACGCACATCTACGTGCGCGACGTCGGCAGCGGCCGGCGCTGGTCCGTCGGCCACCAGCCCACCGGCGCCGAGCCGGAGAGCTACGAGGTCGTGTTCGCCGAGGACCGGGCCCGGATCGCCCGGCGCGACGGGGCGATCGCCACGACGCTCGACGTCATCGTGTCCCCGGAGGACGATGCCGAGATCCGCAGGGTGTCGCTGACGAACTTCGGGCCGCGCGCCCGTGAGATCGAGCTGACGAGCTATGCCGAGGTCGTGCTTACGACGCCGGCGGCCGACGCCGCGCACCCGGCGTTCTCCAACCTCTTCGTCCACACGGAGTGCGTCCCCGAGTTCGACGCCGTGCTCGCGACGCGCCGGCCGCGAGCGCCGGGCGAGCCGATCGTCTGGCTGGCCCACGTCGCGGCCGTCGACGGGACGCGCCTGGGCGACCTCCAGTGGGAAACGGACCGCGCCCGTTTCCTTGGCCGCGGCCGCGGAATCCGTCAGCCTGCGGCGATGGACGGCGACGAACCGCTCTCGGGCTCCGTCGGAGCGGTGCTCGATCCGATCGTCAGCCTGCGGCTGCGGGTTCGGCTCCGTCCGGGCGTCGCCGTCCGCGTCGCCTTCACGACGCTCGTCGCCGACACGCGCGAGAAGGCCCTCAACCTGGCCGAGAAGTACCACGACGCGGCGACGTTCGATCGGGCGGCGACGTTGGCCTGGACGCAGGCCCAGGTCCAGATGCACCACGTCGGCATCGGGCCCGATGATGCCCACCTCTTCCAGAGTCTGGCGCGCCGCATCCTGTACTCGGAGCGCACCCTCCGGCCGCCCTCGGACGTGCTGCGCCGTCATGCCGGCGGGCCGGCGGCGTTGTGGGCGCACGGGATCTCCGGCGACCTGCCGATCGTCCTCGCCGTGATCGAGGACGCCGAGCACATCGGCCTCGTGCGGCAGCTGCTGCGCGCCCACGAGTACTGGCGCTTGAAGCAGCTGGCCGTCGATCTCGTGGTCCTGAACGATCGGGCACCCTCCTATGTCCAGGATCTGCAGCTCCTGATCGAAACGCTCGTTCGCACGAGCCAGTCGAGCGGACCGTCCGTGGGCCACCGGGCGCAGGGCAGCGTGTTCATCCTGCGCTCCGACCTGCTGCCGGCGGCGCAGCGCGACGTGCTCCTGGCCGCCGCGCGCGCCGTCCTGACGGGCGGCCGCGGGACGCTGGCCGAGCAGATCTCTCGCTCGTCCGGCGCCGCACCGGCCCTGCCGGTGCCCGCGCGGCCGACGAAGGTCGCTCCGGCCGCCGACGCGGCGTGGACCCGGCCGGTGCTCGAGTTCTTCAACGGTCTCGGCGGCTTTGCCGCGGACGGGCGGGCGTACGTCACGGTCCTCGAGCCGGGCCGCCAGACGCCGGCGCCGTGGATCAACGTGATCGCCAATCCGATCATCGGCTTCCTGGCATCCGAGGCGGGCTCCGGGCACACGTGGTCCCAGAACAGCCGCGAGAACAAGCTCACGCCGTGGGCGAACGATCCGGTGAGCGATCCGCCGGGCGAGGCGATCTTCGTCCGGGACGAAGAGACGCTTCAAGTCTGGGGCCCGACGGCCCTGCCGATGCGCGACGCCGCAGGGCGCTACATCGCCCGGCACGGGCATGGCTACAGCTCTTTCGAGCATGTCTCCCGCGGCATCGCGCTCGAGCTCACGGTGTTCGTCCCGCCGAGCGATGCGATCAAGATCAGTCGGCTTGCGATTACGAACGCCTCCGGACGGCCGCGGCGGTTGTCGGTGACGGGGTATGTGGAGTGGGTGCTCGGCGTGACGCGCAGCGGCTCGGCGCCGTTCATCGTCACCGCCGTCGACGCGGCGAACGGCGCGTTGCTCGCCCGCAACGCCTGGAACAGCGACTTCGCCGGTCGCGTGGCCTTCGCCGACCTGGGCGGCAAGCAGACGGCGTGGACGGGCGACCGGACGGAGTTCCTCGGGCGCAACGGCGCGCTCGACGCGCCGGCCGGCCTCCTGCGCGGCGGCCCGCTGTCCGGGCGTGTGGGCGCCGGCCTCGACCCGTGCGGGGCGCTGCAGACGACGATCGAGCTGGCGGCGGGCGCGCAGGCGGTGGTCGTGTTTCTCCTCGGCGACGCCGCGAGCCAGGGCGAGGCCGCGGACATGATCGAGCGCTACCGGGCCGCCGACCTCGACGCGGTCCGGCAGAGCGTGGCGGATCGCTGGGACGAGGTGCTCGGCGGACTGCAGGTGCGAACGCCCGATCGTGCGATGGACATCCTGCTCAACGGCTGGCTCCTGTACCAGACGCTGGCGTGTCGGGTCTGGGCCCGTTCCGCGCTCTATCAGGCCGGGGGGGCGTACGGCTTTCGTGACCAGATCCAGGACGTGACGGCCCTGTGCGCGGCCGCCCCGCAGATCGCGCGCGAGCACCTCGTGCGCGCCGCGTCGCGCCAGTTCGAAGAGGGCGACGTGCAGCACTGGTGGCACGTCCCGGGCGGCAAGGGCGTTCGGACGCGGATCGCGGACGACTCCGTGTGGCTGCCGTACGCCGCCGCGCACTACCTGGCGACGACCGGTGACGGCGCCCTCCTGGACGAGGTCGTCCCATTCCTCGCCGGCCCGCCTCTGGCGCCGGGTCAGGACGAGTCCTACTTCCTGCCGACCGAGTCCGATGCGCGCGCATCGTTCTTCGAGCACTGCGCGCGCGCCCTCGACCTGCGCCTGGAGGTCGGTACCCACGGCCTGCCGCTGATCGGAACGGGCGACTGGAACGACGGGATGAACGCCGTCGGCCCGGAAGGGCGAGGCGAGAGCGTCTGGCTGGGGTGGTTCCTCGTCACGACGCTCGGCCGGTTCGCGCCGGTGGCTGAGGCGCGCGGGGACGTGCGCCGGGCCGAGGCGTGGCGCGCGCACGCTGCCGCGCTCACGCTCGCCCTCGAGGCGCACGGCTGGGACGGACGATGGTATCGGCGCGCGTTCTTCGACGACGGGACGCCGCTCGGCTCGGCCGAGAACGCGGCGTGCCGGATCGACTCGATCGCCCAGTCCTGGGCGGTGATCTCGGGCGCGGCCGACCCGCGGCGCGCGCGGCAGGCCATGTCCGCCCTCGAGGACCAGCTCATCCGGCGCGACGACGGTCTGATGCTCCTGTTCACGCCGCCGTTCACGGAGGGCGCCGCGGCGGCGACGACGGACGCGGCTGCGGCAGTGGCGACGGACGCCGTGACGGATGCAGCGACGACCGTCGATCCCGGCTACATCAAGGCCTACCCGGCCGGCATTCGCGAGAACGGCGGCCAATACACCCACGCGGCGTTGTGGACCGTGATCGCGTTCGCCGAGCTCGGCGAGGGCGACAAGGCGCACGAGCTGTTCGGGATGCTCAGCCCGATTCATCGGGCGAGCGACCCTGCCGCCGTCGAGCGCTACAAGGTCGAGCCGTACGCCGTCGCCGCCGATGTCTACGCCGAGCCGGCGCACGTCGGCCGCGGGGGGTGGACGTGGTACACGGGATCCGCGGCGTGGATGTACCGCGCCGGGATCGAGTGGCTGCTCGGCTTTCGCGTCCGCGGGGCGTTCGTCGAGATCGATCCGTGCATTCCGCGCGCGTGGCCGGGGTTCGAGATCACGTTCAAGTACGGGGCGTCGCGCTACGAGGTCGCCGTTGAGAACCCGCAGGGCGTGTCGCGCGGGGTGGCGACGATCGAGGTGGACGGGGCGATGTTGGCGGCGGGGACGACGACGGTGGCGCTGACGGACGACGGGCGGGCGCATGGGGTGCGGGTGGTGATGGGATGAGCGTGGCTCTTCGCGCGGCGGGCGTAGGGGCGAAGCAATTGCTTCGCCCCTACCGTGGCCCATCCCGGATCCGCTGGCCGATGGCATGGCTCGTCGCGGTCGCGCTACTGGCGCTGGCCGCGGTTGGCGCCGACGTCCGCGCCGGCGTGGGTAGCGACGACGGTGTGGTCGGGATCGCCTACCTGCCGGGACTGTTGAACACCGACCGCTTCGCCTTGCCGCCGCCGCCGACAGCGCCACCCATCACGCCGACTCTGGAGACACCATCGGCAGAGCCGACCCCGCCGACACCGGACCCGACCCCGGTTCCGCCCGACGAAGCAGCACCGGCCCACTACGTCTCGCCCACCGCCACCGGCGCCGGCGACGGCTCGTTCGACGCCCCGTGGACGCTGCAGCAGGCGCTTAGCCAGCCCGCAGCCCTCGACCCTGGCGACGTCGTCTGGCTCCGCGGCGGGACGTACACGGGCACGGCCTTCTCGGACCCGTCGCTCGGCCGCGTCTCGTTCACCTGCGGCACCCGCGGGACGGCCGAAGCGCCGATCGTCTTTCGCAACCACCGCGACGAGCGGGTCACGATCGACGGCGAGGGCAACGAGGTCGCCCTGTTCGTCCAGAACTGCAGCCACACCTGGTTCTGGGGACTGGAGGTCATGAGCTCCGCCCCGGTGCGCACGCCCTCGCGGGCCTACATCTACGTCACGGCGCCCGACGTGAAGTTCATCAACATGATCCTGCACGATCTGGCCGACGGGATCAACCTCTGGACTGCCGCGACGGACGCCGAGCTGTACGGGTCACTGATCTATCACAATGGTTGGGACGAGACGGGCGGCGGCCACGGGCACGGGATCTACACGCAGAACAAGGCGCCGAGCGTGAAGAAGATCCACGACAACATCTTCTTCAGCCAGTACGGCATGAACGTCCGGGCGTGGTCGACGAACCAGTTCGTCGACAACTTCGCGTTCGAGGGCAACATCGCGTTCAACGGCGGCTCGCTCTCGGAGAATGCCAGCCGCAAGTTCAACTTCTTCGTCGTCGGAAACAACCCGAAAGCGCCGACGCGCAACCTGGTCGTGCGCCACAACTATACGTTCGCCGGCAACACGACGACGACGCCCGCCTGCAACGCGTTCGGACCCAACTACGGCGCCGTGGACATGCGCATGGAAGACAACCACCTGCTCGGCCAACTGCGTGTCACCGGCCCGTACACGAACGCCGTGATCGCCCGCAACACGATCCTGGGCGGCACCGCGCTGCCGTTCATCACCGGCACGGGCTTCCGCATGGAGGACCATCCGGACAACATCTATGCCCAGGACGTGCCGAAGACGGGTGTCGAGGCGTTCGTGCGCCCGAACAGGTACGAGCCCGGCCGCGCGCACGTCGCGATCTACAACTGGGGCGGTGCCGACGCGGTCGACATCGACGCGACCGCGCTCGGGTTGCGCCCGGGCGATGCCTACGAGATCATCCACGCGATGGACTACTTCGACGACCGGATCACCCGGACGTACGACGGCGGCGGGACGATCGCGGTACCGATGACCGGCCACACGTTCGCCCAAGCCATCGGGTCGACGAAGGCGCCCGTGTCGCAGTTCCCGCTGTTCGGTGCGTTCGTGATTCGGCGGGTCGGCCCGCCCTCGTAGGCGACGAGCACGGGGCCGTTGTGTTGTCCAGAACGTTGTGCGTCATACGTGGCCTCCCGTATCGACATCCCACCCCCGTACGAGCCCCCTCACCGCCGCGCTCTGCGTGTGTCGGCCCACCCAGCGCAGCGCGGGCGAGGCAGCGCCGGCAGGCGGCGGGATCCGTTCCAAAAAGGGTAGCGCGGCGTCGCCCAGGAACACGAGGTAGCGCTGCAGCGGGTAGTCCACCTCGGCCGCGCCCGGCCACGGGAGCAACGCGTCCAGGTCGATCGGCTCGCCCAGCTGCCACGGGTCGAACGGCTCGAGGCCGTCGAAGTACCACTTGGCGAACAGCGCGAAGTCCGGACCGTCCCGTTGCACCGACTCGGCACGCCGTGCGAGCCGCGCGCCGGCGCGCTCGGCCAGCGCCGCACAGAGTTCCTCCATGTGGATCTTGACCCACGGCGATCGGCCGGCCTCGTCCTCGTCGTCGTAAAGGGCGCCCATGCCGTACGAGCGGTGGCCGAACACGAGGCCGTCGGTGGACAGCACGACCAGCCGGCGGCCGATGACGTGCCCGCGCTCGTCGCGCACGTAGAGTACCCGCTTGTTCACCTCCATGGCGTTCGCGACGGTGGCGAAGGCGTTGAAGGCATCGACGGCCAGGCAGGTGTCGAACAAGTTGCCCATCTGCAGGACCTCCAGCGGGTCCGTGGCCACGTAGACCCGCCACGTTGCGCCGTGCACGACCCGCCGCAGTTCGAGCGGCGCGAGCCATGCCGCGATGTCCACGCCCGCTGCGCCGACGCGGTCGGCGAACGCCACGTTGGCCGGATGTGCGAGCAGGTCGACGGGTACCCGATCCGCGGCGACGTCGCGCAGGAGGCGGAGCAGCAACGGCCGGTTGTGCTCCAGGTGGTGGTATAGGAAAAGGGCGTTGTCCCAGTCGCGCTCGAACCTGTCGGCCGGTAGCGGGGCGCCGAGGATCGCCGTCCAGTGCGCGTCGATGACCCGCTGCACCGTTGCCTCGAGCGCGTCGAGCGCCGCCAGGTCCGCCAGCTTCGGTGCGCGCTTGGCGAGGATGCCGTGCACCCGCTCCGCCGCGTGCGCCGGAACTTCTTGTTCGCCACGCAGCTTGACCAGCCGCGCCGCGGCCGATGCCGACAGCGCACCCCCCGCTTGCCGCGCCTCGAGCGCCGCGATCTCCGCGCCTCGCGCCCCGCCCCCTTCGAGCAGCCGTCGGACCTCTGCCCCGAACGGCTCGCCGCGGCCCATGAGCGCCCGATAGGCGGCCAGCTGCTCGAGGGCGGCCCGCACGACCGGCGGGCACTCGGCCGGCAGGTCCAGCCCGGAGGGCACGGGCGGCGACTCCCAGTAGGACAGCTCGACCTCGTACGCGCGGCGTGCCGGAAAGCGCACCGAGAGGGCGAGTCGCTCCAGGATGTCGAGCACGCGTCCGATCCACTCCGGCCGCCGCGCAAGCACGATTAGGCGTGCGCGCGTGGCCGGGAAGCGCTCCAGATAGATCCAGCCGGTGTGGGCGTGCTCCGGTGAGCGACGCGGGTGCGGGCGGGCGGACACGGCGGCCAGCAGCGCCGGCACGCCGCGGGCATCGCCGCCGCTCAGTGCGATGGCCAGCGCGTGGTCGTCCGGACTGTCGTTCAGCCACGGGACGTCGATCTGCGTCACCTTACCGGCGGCTTGTGCGGCAACAAGGCGATCGGCTTCCCGCCGCGTCCGCTCCAGCTGGCTGCGGCGCAGTGTCCGCGCCAGCCGGACCGCGTCGGACCGGCCGGCGCGCTGCCACGCATGGAGGAGGCTCAGGATCTGGACGGATCCTCCGAAGAGCATGTCGGGTCCGGTACCATGCTCGGAGGTGGACCGATTCAACAGCTCCGCGCCGTCGACGGCATCGATCGTCAGCTGACGAAGCAGCGGGAACCAAATGGCCAGGAACGCTTGCTTGGCGGCGAAGTCCGCCGGGCGCGGCAGGTGCATGTCGTCGCGGAGCAGGTTGCCGTGGCGCGGCGTAGGGGCCAAGCAGAATTCCAGGACGTCGTCCAGCATGTCCGCTGCATCGTCCCACCCGATGCCGAACTCGCGCAGAAGCGAACACGCCCAGCTCCACAACCGCCACGCCGTGGCCTCATCGTCGATCGCCCACACGCGGATGCCCGGCCAGCAGTTGCGGGTGTCGCCGTGGTACCGCGTGGTGCGCAGCGGGTGCTCCGGATCGGCGGCCAGCGCGGCCAGGAAGCGCGGCACCGCGTGCGCCGCAAGGCGCTCCACCCGGAGCAGCAGTCGACCAAGGCCCATCGTGAGGGCCGGCCCGAGGGACGTGGTGCCCAGCGTCGACAGGCGGCCGAGAAGTGCGGTGCGCTCCGCGAGCGGTCCGCGAGCCTCCGCTGGCGTCAGGGCGGTGTCGCAGCCCATCCCGTCGCGCCACTCCCGCGCTGCGGCGATGTCAGCGAACAGCTCCCCGCCGTGCCGTGTCAGGAGCGCCGACAGCCCGTCGACGCTCGTCGGACCGTCGGCTCCCGTCGCCGCCGCGGCTTTCAGGCCGGCCCCAAAGCTCTCCAGCGCCGTCGCCAGCACGCCTTCGGCGTCCTCGGCAGGCGGCAGGGCAAGGCGGCAGACATGCAGCCAGCTCGCGAGCGCGACCGGCAGTGGATCCAGGCATCCGACGGCAAACCACCGGCCGAGCTGGCCGCATACGGCGCGCTGCGCGGCGGACACGGCCGCCGCCGGGTCGGCGGCCGCCGGGAAGCGCTCGGCAAAGGCGGTCCCCAGGCCGGCGGCCGGCCGCCGGGTGAACGATTGCAGCCACACCGCCACGTCGTCGGGTGCGAGTCGCACACCCGTTACCCACGCCGTCAGTTCGACGATGCCGCTCTCGCTGCGCGGGACCGGCGCCGGCCGCACTCGGCCGGCGTCTGCGACGACGTCCGCGTACGCGGCAACGACGGCCGTGCGCAGGTATGCGGACCAGCGCCGGCCTCGCGGCGCCCGGCTGCCAGGTCGGCGAAGCCGCCAAGCGGCGTCCGCATGGCGCCCGGCGTCGTCGAGCAGCGCGATCAGCTCGGCGCGGCGCCGTGCCGGCTCGCCGTACAACTCCGCGGTCGCACGCACGGCCGGTGCCAGCCCGGCGAGCAGCGGTCGCGGATCGGATCCCGGCGCCGTTACGAGGCACTCGAGGGCACACGCCTCGGCTCCGGCCGCGGCGGGCACGCGCGCCGCAGCCACCGCCGCCGCCAGCGCCGCCGGCCCTCCTCCGTCACAATCCGCCGCGCGCAGCACGACGTCCGGTGCCCAGTCGTGCAGCACCCGGCCGCATACGGCCCAGTCGGCCGTGTTCGCCGGCAGCCCGCGGTCCGCTCGGCGCTGGCCGAGCACGATGGCCGCCAGCCTGCGGACAGGTTCGGACGCCGCATTGTCCGTGGCCAGGCACGCGGCGATGGCTGGCGTGGGCAGCCGCTGCGATGGCCGTGCGGCGGCCGGGCCGATCCATAGGCAGTGGGACTCGAGGCACAGGGCTGCGGGCGCGCTCGTGCCGGCCAAGCCTTCGGCGCGAAGGACATCGCCGGCGTGCTCGATCCGCCGTGCGATGCCCGCCCGCCACGTCACCAAGTCGCCGACGAGTTCCGGCAGCGCGCGCGGGTAGTCCGCCGCCTGGGTCCAGGCGCGCACGGCGTCGACGAACCGCGGTTCGTCGACGCGGATCGCCTCGGGAAAGCACAGCTCGTCGGCCCCGGCGTCCCGGCGCACGGTGTAGACTCCGGCCGGCAGGCCGGCCAGCCGCTCGGCGATCAGCCGTGAGGCGGGTCGAAAGCCACAGGTGACCGCGGACGACTCCGGCGGCTCGCCTGCCCAGTAGACGAACAGCCCATCGAGCCATGCGGTGCGCAACACGATCTTGCGCGCCGACGCCCGGCGTGCGGTGCGTGCGATCCGCGGCCGCGGCGTACGGCCGCCGGCGGCCGAATCGTCGTCAGGCTGATACTTTCGTGGCATCGTGCGGTGGGCCGGTGTCGGACGCGATGCGCCGGTTGCGCCGCCCGGATTGTAGACGAGCGGTGCCCGGCGATGGACCGTCGTCGAAGGCGCGCACGGTGAAGGCGTCGATCAGCGCCACCGCCTCGGGTCGCACGCCCACCGCTACAATCGGGGCGCAGCTCGACAGCCGTGCGTCCGCCGAGCCGCGGGCAACGCAACGGTCCCTGCGATCGGCGGATCGATTCCTCGGAGGAGCCACAGATGACGAACAACCGAGTGAGCGTCCACGTATACGACCCCTCCGGCCACCTCGTCGGCCCGATCGACGTGCCGCGCGTCGTGAAGTCGGACGCCGAGTGGCGCGCCCAGCTCACGGCCGAGCAGTTCGCGGTCGCGCGCGGCAAGGGCACGGAGCGGGCGTTCTGCGGCACGCTGCTGGACAACAAGCGGACCGGCGTCTACGCCTGCGTCTGCTGCGCGCTGCCGCTCTTCAGCTCGGGCGCCAAGTTCGACTCCGGAACGGGCTGGCCGAGCTTCTTCCAGCCCGTGGCGGAGGCCAACGTCGTCACCGACGTCGACCGCAGCCACGGCATGACGCGCTCGGAGATCCTCTGCGCCCGGTGCGACTGCCACCTCGGCCACGTCTTCCCCGACGGGCCGCCGCCGACGCGGCTGCGGTTCTGCGTGAACTCGGAGTCGCTCGTGTTCGTGGACGAAGGGGCGCTGGCGGGACTTGGGGCGTCGGAGGGCCAGTAATCTGCAGTGACAGAGTACGAGTAGCCCGTCACATCTCGAAGTGCGGACGACGAACCACCGGCAG
>Ga0138256_10000551_pt1 | contig 41022 bp, 30 predicted proteins | sample KNB2016incub_MG_FD_105486 | JGI IMG/M metagenome (GOLD analysis project Ga0138256, IMG submission 105486) | Active sludge microbial communities from wastewater in Klosterneuburg, Austria - KNB2014incub_MG | ecosystem: Engineered > WWTP > Activated sludge > Unclassified | place: Austria... | reverse complement strand
GGATGCGCCCTGTCGAAGCCCTCGATCACCGCCACGACGATGTTGTGGCCGCCAGCGGTCGTACCACCCGTGGTGGTGCTCCAGGCCAGTTCACTATCGATGTTCTGGTGATGCCACTGCTGCCCGTACTGCGTGTCGTTCGGAACGGCACGTTCCTGCACGTAATGATCGAACTGGGCGACCTCAACGCCGGAGCAGCGGCGAAGCGCGGGCAGTGCGGCCACGGCATCGGCCAGGCCCGATACCAGGTGGATGCGGGCCGGGGGGCTCACCTCGCGCAAGACCAAGGTGCCGGGCGCTGTGCCTAAGCGCGTAGCGAGTTCCTTGAGCACGTCCTCCGCCCGCGCGTTTTCCGCAACACTGAAGAGAAGGGAACCGGGAACGTATGGCGTTTCGTAGGCAGGCAGGGCGGGTTGCGCCAGGGCGCGAAAACCGACGGTCAGCGCAAAGGCGAGGGGGAAGGAGCGTCTCATGGGCAAAGGCGCGAAGTTGGACCATGGCGTCCCACAGCGCAACTGGCTTCCGACGAACTCGAGATGGGGCCCGATGGAAAGCGGGCACTTACGGCAACTGTCGTACCCGCGCGTTGTTCAGCGTGGTGCTGCCCACGTTGTTCAGCATGATGTCGCGGTCATGGGCCCTGTCATAGAGGCGCTCAACCTGTTCATGGTTGCCCCAGCCTCAAGAAGCGGCGGTCGTGCCCGCGTATCCGTTCGTGTGAATTCCGGACTTGTCGCCATTTTCACGCCCGCATTCACCTGCCATGGCCAAGATCCTCATCATCGACGACGAGAAAGCGATCCGCAACGCCCTGCGGGACATCCTGGAGCACGAGAAGCACGTGGTGGACGAGGCCGAGGACGGCGCCGCCGGCCTGGAGAAAGCGAAGAAGGGCAGCTTCGACGTGGTGCTCTGCGACATCAAGATGCCCAAGCTCGATGGGCTCGAGTTCCTGCAGAAGCTCATGGCCCACAACGACGAGATCCCGGTGATCATGATCAGCGGGCACGGCACCATCGATACGGCCGTGGACGCCTTGAAGAAGGGCGCCTTCGACTTCATCGAGAAGCCGCCGAACATCAGCCGGATCCTGGTGGCCGTGCGCAACGCGCTGGACCGTGGAAGTCTCGTTCAGGAGACGAAGACCCTCCGGCAGAAGGTGCAGAAGGAGAAGACCGGCGTGAACCGCATGGTCGGTGAGAGCAAGGCGTTGAATGAGATCCGCGCGATGATCGAGAAGGTCGCACCGAGCGATGCGCGCGTGCTCGTTACAGGAGGCAACGGTGCGGGCAAAGAAGGCGTGGCGCGGATGATCCACGAGAAGAGCGCGCGGGCTTCGGGGCCCTTCATCGAAGTGAACTGCGCGGCGATCCCGAGCGAGCTGATCGAAAGCGAACTGTTCGGCCACGAGAAGGGCTCGTTCACCAGCGCCATCGCGCAGCGCAAGGGCAAGTTCGAGCTGGCGGATGGTGGCACACTCTTCCTGGATGAGATCGGGGACATGAGCGCTTCAGCTCAGGCGAAAGTGCTCCGCGCCTTGCAGGAGAACCGCATCACGCGCGTGGGCGGCGACAAGGACATCAAGGTGAACGTGCGCGTGGTGGCCGCCACGAACAAGGACCTGCGCAAGGAGATCGAAGCCGGCAATTTCCGCGAAGACCTCTACCACCGCCTCAGCGTGATCCCTATCCACGTGCCCGCGCTGAAGGATCGCCTGGAGGATATCCCGCTGCTCGCTGAGCACTTCATCCAGCTGGTGTGCAACGAGCAGGGCATCGCCCCGAAGAAGATCGGCGACAAGGCAGTGAAGGAACTCCAGAAGCTACCGTGGACCGGTAACGTGCGTGAGCTGCGCAACGTGATCGAGCGGCTGGTGATCCTTTCCGACAAGGAGATCACGGACGGGGATGTGAAGAAATACGCGATTCCAGGGAATTGAGGCCTGGTACGCGATAGACCCCGTCACCTGACCCGCGTGCCACCACGGCCGGTGCGGCCGGGTGCGGCGGTAGTCGCATCTTCGCCGCATGACAGAAGCGAACTGGACCGCCTTGGAATGGTCGAGCGCGGTGCTTGGCGCTTGCTACACCTTTCTCGCCGCCTTCGAGAAGCGCATCGGGTGGATCTTCGCCATCATCTCGTCCGTGCTGTTCGTGGCCTACTATCTGCACCGCAACTACACGGGCCAGGCCGTGCTGAACGCCTACTATGTGGCGATGGGTTTTTACGGCTGGTACAGCTGGGGAAAGGACGCCTCGCCGATCCCGGTGACCCGGAAGCCATGGCGCTTCCATGTCGTGCTGCTCGTGGTGTCGCTGCTTTGCACCGTTGTCCTCGCCAAGCTCTTCGGGCGCTTCGCGTGGAGCGAGAGCCCGTGGATGGACGCCTGGGTGGGCGTGTTCAGCGTGGTGGCCACGTGGATGATGGCCAAAAAGCTGATCGAGTGTTGGGCCTATTGGTGCGTGGTGGACGGCGTGGCCATCACCATGTTCCTCACGGCCGATCCGCCCATGCGTGCCTACGCCCTGCTCTTCGCCGCCTACGTCGTGCTGAGCGTCGTGGGCTTCTGGCGGTGGCAGGGCGTACTGCGCGGCCGTTGATCCGGAGCGCCGTCCGCTGACCGTGGAGGCGCCCGGCTGTTCCTGCCGCGCGTGGCGCTCGGTCTCAGCGCTTGATGAACCGCGCCGACAGGGTCTCGTTGTCCGTACGTATCCGCAGGGTGTAGGCTCCGGTGGCCAGGCCGTGCGTGTCCACCGTACCGCCTTGCGGGAAGTTCGTGATGAGCCGCACCACGCGGCCCGAGGCGTCCGCCACCTCGATGCCCGTTGCCTTCACCGAGGCGGGCAGATCGATGCGCAGCGCGTCGGTGACCGGGTTGGGCCATACCTGCAGGGTGGTACCAGGTGCGTTGTCGGGCAGGCCGAGCGTGAGGTCCGTGCTGGCGATATGGGCCAGCGGGAAGGAGGTGCCCCCGGCCACCAGCTCGCTCGATCCCAGCAGCTCCAGGTCCGCCACGCTGCCCATGAACTCGCCGAGTACGCTCACGGCGTCGGGCGCACCGTTGAAGGTGGCCAGCCCGTATCCCATCACCATGCCCTGCCCCGTCAGGAAGTCGCCGCCGAGGTGGATGCGGGTGCCGTCCGGGTCCGGCAGCATGGCGTTGATGCCCACCATGCCGTCAAGAGGGGAGTAAATGTACTGCTCCAGGTTGGGCATCAATTCCTCCCAGGCCGTTGCGTCCGCGGCGAGGCGGGCCAGCCCGAAATGCGTCTGCACCTCGCTCACGCAATCGCCGCTCGCATAGAGTTGCCCTTGATGTGCGAGCAGGTCGCGCACGGCACCGTCGAGCCCATCGGCCATCTGGGTCCAGATGCCGTTATCCAGGCGTGCCACATGATAGACGCTGGTATCGTTCTCGAAGGGATCGCCCAGGAAGGCGCCGCCGCACACCAGCGTGCCGTCGAAGCTTTCCAGCGCGTGGATGTACCCGTTGAGGGACTGCCCCACCTGTTCCCAGTTCCCGTTCACCATCCGTTTCACCTCGTAGCTGGTACCCGCGAAGCCGGTGGTGGAGCCCGCAGCGTAAAGGGAGCCCTGATGTTCGTGCAGTGCGGTCACTTCGGGAAGCTTGCTGGGGAAGGCGGTGCTGTAGGCCCAGGTGGTCCCGTTCCAGGTGGCCAGGTCGTTGTTGCCGAAGATGCCGCCGAGGATGATGGCGCCATTGAACTCGATGGCCGATGTGACATGGCCGAGCACTCCGGTGCCCAGCGCGTGCCAGGCCGCCCCGTCCCAGCGGGCTACCCGGGCGGCGGGCGTGCCACCGGCCGTCAGGAACTCGCCGGCCGCGAGCAGTTCCCCGTTCTGCAGGCGAAGCAGTTCGGTTACTGTACTATCGGTACCACTCCCTACGGTGTACCAGGGGATGTTGGGCGGGTAGCCCGGTTGTATCCATGCCAGTTCATCCGCCGTGAACCCGTGATCCGCCGCCCATCGCGATACCGGGGCGGCGAAATGCTCATCGGCGAGGATATCATGCAGGTACCCGAGGTTCAGGCCCGCGCGGATGTCCTCGGCCAATGCACGGTCCCCGCTTTCCACCATGAGTTGGCCCACGGCGCATGCGGTGCCTTGCGGGTCCAGGAAGACGGGGTTGCGGTATGGAAGAACATGGTTCTGCGGGAAGACGCCGCGATCGGCGTAGGCATCCAGTTTCTGCAGCAACGTGGTCCGTTCGCTGAGCGCTGCGGCCGAAAGACCCTCGGGGGTGTGGGCGCGCGCATAAGCGGCCACCATGTGCAAGTGGGTGGCGATGCGCTGCGCCTCATTCTCGAAACGCACGGCGCGTTCCCCACCGGGTGGCGCGGCGTCCATCACGCGCCACTGGGCGTTCACTTCCAGCAGATGGTCATTCAGGCGCGCTTCCGTGGTGGGAGCGAGCTGCGCGTTCGCCATGATCGCGATCATGCTCGCGGCGGGGGAGAGGAGTCTTCGTTCCATGTGAAAGGTCGTTTTCAAGGGGTAGACGCATGGCGCGCTGCTCAGCGCTGCCTGACGCGTGATGAAAAGTTGCGCGCGCGATGGCGGGGAGTACGGTCTCCACGTCCCCTCTCCACCATACGGCGGTGAAGGGGCTTTTCACGGGCCAGTATCTTTCGGCCATGATCAGGATCGCCGTTGTGGGCCCGGAGAGCACCGGCAAGACCACCCTGGTGGAAGCGCTGGCGGACCATTACGGTTGCGTGTACACGCAGGAATACGCGCGCGTGTACCTGGAGCAGGATGGCCCGGGCTATGCGGAAGAGGACCTGGTGTCCATCGCGAGCGGACAGTTGATGGTGGAGGCCGAGGCGCAGAAGCTGGCTGCGGGTACGGGCAGACCGCTGATCATCTGCGACACGGATATGCTCACCGTGCGCATCTGGAGCGAGGAGAAGTTCGGCCGTGCCCGCCCGTTGCTGGAACAGCTGGCCCGCGACGTGGCGTATGACCACTGGCTGCTGTGCCGTCCTGATATACCTTGGGAGCCGGATCCTTTGCGGGAGAACCCGCACGACCGTGACCGCCTTTTCGCCGTGTACGAGGACGCGTTGCGGCGGCTGGAGCGGCCGTACACGATCATCGAAGGGGAACGCGAGCAGCGGCTGGCGGCGGCGCGGGTGGCCATCGTGCCGCTGCTGCGCAAGGAGAAGCTGGGTTGATCGCGGCTACAGCGCGCGCAGGATCTCCTCGCCGAACTCCTTCACCTGCCAGTTGCGCACGCCATCAATGGCGCGGAGCGCGTGAGCGTCGCCGGGCAGGGTGCGCGCGATATCGGCCAGTTGGCTGTTGGAGAAAACGATCCCCTGCCGCAGCCCGCGCTCGGTGGCGATGGCGTCGCGTTTCTGCTTCAGGCGCTTCAGGCGGTCCTCGTAGTCGTCGTCGCGCTCGTAGCGTTTGGGCCGGGGCAAACGTGGCCATTGCTCCTTGGGCAAGGCCAGTCCCGCGGCGATGGCCTTCATGATGGCGGCTCCGCTGCGCTCGATGGTGCGATCGCCAACGCCCTTGCGCGCGGCCAGCTCATGCAGATCGGCCGGGGGCTCCTTGCTGGCCTCGATCATCACGTCGTTGCCCAGCACCATGAAGGGCGCGCGGTCGAGCTTCTCGGCCAGCGCCTCGCGCCAGGCATGCAGCTCACGCAGCACGGCGAGTTGGCGCGGTTTCAGCGCCTTGGCGCCCTTGATGCGCAGGAAGCCCGGCTCCTCTTCAACCGGTAGGAAGGGGATATGCACCAGCGCGTCGAACTCCTCCTGTGCCCAGGCCATGCGGCCGCTGGCCTCCAGTTGGGCCTTCAGCGCATCGCGGAAAGCGATGAGCCAGCGCGTGTCCATCGCGGCGTAGGCCAGCATGTCGTCGCTCAGCGGGCGTTTGCTCCAGTCGGCCTTCTGGAACTTCTTGTTCAGCTCCACGCCGAAGTGCTTCTTGAGGTTGGCGGCCAGGCCCAGTTCGGGCTCGTTCAACAGCTCTACGCTCACCATGGTATCGAAGACGTTCGCGGCGCGGAAGCCGTACATCCTCTTCAGCATGCGCAGGTCGTAGTCCGCGTCGTGGATCACCCACTCGGTCTTGGGGTCGCCCAGGGCCTTGCCCAAAGGGGCCATGTCCTCCACGGTGAGCGGGTCGATGAGCCAGGTGCGCTCGCGCGTGCTCAACTGGATGAGGCAGATGCGCTCGCGGTAGCGGTGGAAGCTGCTCGCCTCGGTGTCCAGCGCCAGGATGGGTTCCCTGCCCAGCGTTGCCATCAGGTCGCCCAACTCTTGGGAGCGGGTGACGAGGGTGTAAGGCGCGGGCATCGGCCAAATGTCGGCGGATGGAGCGGAACGGGCCGCATCCACGGTCGGGCGCTATCCACAAGCGGGGGGCGATAACATGGGGCGCGGGGCGCCGGGGGCCAGGTTTTAACCCACAAGCAGCGTTCCGTGGCCGGGAGGTGTCCGGAACGTGAGAAACGCCCGCCCAGAGCAAGGGATGACGGCGGCGGCTACATTCACCTTCTCGAACCTCCCAGCCATGCGATACCTGTGCTCGACTCTGTTCGCCCTTGCCGCCTTGTTGACCCTCCCGGCGAAAGCGCAGAACAACTACCAACTGTTGTTCGATACGCTCACGGACGATCCACCGACTTCACTTATCCGGGCGGGAGCCGCTGCGGCGAACGGTGATATGATCCTGTGTATCAGTAGCCAAGGTCAGTTGCGGCTGATGCGGTTGACCAGCGCGGGCACCGTCGCATGGGACCGGAGCTACCCGGGAGCGGTCCTTGCGAATACGGCACCGGGGCTGCTGGAACGGGGTGACGGCCACATCGTCCATGCCACGGCCAGAGTGGACTGCGGGTGCGTGGTCCTGGACGGAAATGACACGGCCATTGTCAATACCGGCATTACCGCCATCGGCCCTGACGGCTCAGTGGATTGGCATACGCGCGTCACCGCATACGTCCCCATCGATGGGATGTCTCCGCCCCCCGAGGTCTGGGGCCAGAGCACAGCCATGGATCAGGATGGTGCTGTTTACCATCTGGTCAGGTACCATGAGCCGTTGGGTTTTCTTTCCCGAGCAATAGTCAGCAAGGTGTGGGCGGATGGTCAACTCGCGTGGACGCAGTGGTTCTCATCGGTGGTCTGGAACACGCCCGGATCGTCCTTCCCATGGGCCATCACACCGGATGGTGATGGTGGATGCTACATCACGCTCGAAGAGACGGTTCCGTATGGCCAAGTGAACGTTCTCCACCTTGGTTCTGCTGCCGAGGTGGTATGGTTCAAGGCGATCTCGTACCTGAATACGGGCGGGTTCAATGCGGGAACGGCCGCGCTGACCGCATCCGATGACGGGGTGCTCATCGGGACGGCCCTCATGGCGGGCACGACGTCCTATCATGTCCTTTTGCACATGGCGTCTGACGGCAGTTCGTGCGAAGGGGACATTTATAGGCCGTTCGTTTGGAGCGGAGAGCCCCCGCTATTGGCCGCAGGCCCTGGTGGAACGTTGTTGTTCCAGGCCGGGGGCGGTATCCACTTCGTGTTGGACGAGGATGGCGAGGTGCAGGGGAACGGGGTCTCGCTCATACCGGTCATCAGCGGTGACCAGCAGCACAGGTTTGATGAGGTCATGGTGGATTGGGACGGGACCACGGTACGCGGGGCCGGGTCATTGTTCTCCACCGATCAGGTCTTCGGCTATGTCACGGTGCATCCGGGGATGTGGGCCTTTGGGCTCGACACGGCGTCCGGCTGTGCATTGCAGGCGACAGCGATCGAGCATTATGAGATCCCGGAGCAGATCTTGGAGATCACGGATCTGCCCGTCGATACGTTCCCGCACATGGTTTCCGTGGCATCCGTGCCACTACAGCCTGTTGACCACGCCGGCTGGAACACCTTCGCCGCCTGCGATCTCCTGAATTTGATCCCCGAAGGCGTGGACGATCATGGCACCCGAGCCGCGTTAACCGTTGGCAACAACCCCTCGTTCGACGGCTCTCCGGTGGTCGTGTCCGCAGCGGTGGCGCACCGCGTGGACCTGTACGACGCGCGTGGCGTGAAGGTGATCGCCGGTGTGCGCGGGCAGGCGGGCGGCCGTACGATCGTGGAAACGGGCGGGCTCGCGGGCGGCAGCTACCTCTTGGTGGCCACGGACGCGAACGGCGCGCGCTTGGGCACGGCGGTGGTGATGGTCCTCTAATCCGCCCAGTACGTTCCGGCGCCCGTGCTGAAGACCACCGGCAGGGTGTAGCGGCCTCTCACCGGTATGTCGTCCGTATGGCCCGGTTCCCAAGGAGGCATGCCGCGCACCAGGCGCAAGGCCTCCGCATCCAGCAACGGATCCACCGGGCGGACGACCTGGGCATCAATGATGGTCCCGTCCGTATCAACGATGAATGCCACAAGCACCTTGCCGACGATGTCCTTCTTGGCGGCCTTTTTCGGATAGCGCATGTTGGCCCTCATATAGACGTACAGGGAATCCATACCGCCCTTGAACATCGGCGGCGTCAGGAACGGATAGTGAGCCTCCGGGCTCCCGTCCTTCCTGAAGCAGTTGCCGGATACCAGGGAATCATTAGCGTAAAGATCCAGCCGCCGGGGTTGGCCCTGTTCCCAGAAGGACGCGATGCGCACAATGGCCCCTCTCGCGTATTCGCGCTCCAGCCGCAAAGTGCCCTTCGTATCGTACCACCGCGATATCCCGTCGGGGATGGAATCCTTGCCATCAAGGATGATGCGCCGCTCTATTCGCGGCAGACCTTCCTTCGTCCGGATAACCCGCAGCAGGCGCCCGGGCATCTCCAGGTCCGGTCCGCTCACCATGTAGCTGTCGCAGCCGTTCAGCGATAGCACCTTGCCCCCGCTCTTGCTGTAGAAGGTAGTGTCCTGCGCACGGCAGGGAAGAAGAGCGGCGATCAGGGCGCCGGAAAGGAGCACTGCACGATGGCGTGGCCGGGGCTTTGGCGAGGACGGCATCGATGCCCGGGGATCGCCCGGATCCTCAAATATACTTCTCCCCGAACTCCTTGCCCGTCTCCTCCACGAACCGCTTGATCATCTGCTCATCGTGCTTGCGCACCACGAGCAGCGCGTCGGGGGTGCTCACCACGATGTGGTCGTCGAGCCCTTGCAGCACCACGAGCCGGTCGTCCTGTACGTGTACCATGGTGTCGCGGCAATCGTGCAGGCGCACCCGCTCACCGAGGGCGGCGTTGCCTTGGGCGTCCTTGGGCACGTGTGTGTAAAGGCTGCCCCAGGTGCCCAGGTCGCTCCAACCGAAGTCGCCGGGCACCACGAGAACGTTGGCGGCCTTCTCCATCACGCCGTAGTCGATGCTGATGCTCTCGCAGGACGCGTAGGTTTTCGCGATGAAGTCCTTCTCGGCCGGGGTGCCGTAGACGGCAGCGCCTGCCGCGAAAGCCCGCTCCATGGCAGGCAGGTGCCGGGCGTAGGCGTTGTGCAGGCTTTTCGCCGTGGCGATGAAGAGGCCGCTGTTCCACAGGAAATCGCCGCTGGCCACGAACCGCTCGGCCGTGGCGTGGTCCGGTTTCTCGTGGAAGCTCGCCACTTTCTTCACGCCGGGATGGGCGGTGGTACCATCGTCGGTGTACTGGATATAGCCGTAGCCTGTGTCCGGCCGGTTGGGTTTGATACCGAGGGTAACGATGCAGTCGGCGTGCGCGGCCTGCGCCAGCGCGAGGCGGATCACGGCATGGAACTCCGCCTCCCTCAGCACCAGGTGGTCGCTGGCGGCCACGATGATGCTGGCCTCCGGGTCGCGCTTGGTGATCACGTGGTTGGCGTATGCTACACAGGGCGCGGTGTTCTTGCGCGAGGGCTCCGTGAGGATGTTCGCCCCGGTGATCGCGGGCAATTGCTCCTTCACCAGGGGGGCGTACCGCTCGTTGGTGACCACCAGGATGTTCTCCGGCGGGCAAATGGGCAGGAACCGGTCCCAGGTCTGCTGGATGAGGGTGCGGCCCAGGCCGAGGAAATCGAGGAACTGCTTGGGGCGGGCCGTGCGGCTCATGGGCCAGAAGCGGCTGCCGATGCCGCCGGCCATGATCACGCAGTAGGTATGCTTGGGGTCCATGATCGGGGCGCGAAGGTCGTTTTTTTTGAGCAGGCGGTCGGCAGCGGGCAGTCGCCAGCACCGCGCCAGAGACCCTGCTTTCTGCCGACGGCCATCTGCCTGCTCCAGTACCTCAGGAAGCCCTGCGCACGGTCACCGTCTGCTCCAACTGCACTTCCACCGTGGGGTCGATGTGGTAGATGCGCCGGTCGTTGAGGCATTTGCACCGGTAGCGTTTCCGCATGCGTGCGCCTTTCACGAAGAGCTTCTGCTGGAAGCGGAACACGGTGGCCTCGGGCAGCTCCTCCAGGAAGGGCATCGGGTCCGGGTCATAGCGGCGCAATGTGCGCATGAGGCCGTGGTCGGTGCAGCTGCTGCTGGGCGCGTCGGTGAGGTGGTGTTCCAGCGCGTGCAGCACGTCGGCGGGGAAGACCTCGCGACTGAGGAAGGGCCGCATCAGGCGCTTGTATTCGGCCTTCCACTCGGTGCCGTGCGGCTGGTGGCGGCGGAATTTCTGGAAGGTGCTGTAATGCGCGAACTCATGCACCAGCACGGTGAGGAAGGCGTAGCGGTTGAGGTCGTTGTTCACCGTGATGCGGTGCGGCACGCGGCTGTTGCCCACGCGGTAGTCGCCCAACTTGGTCTTGCGGCTAGGGCTCAGGTGAACGATCACCGGGTTGCGCTGCAGCCAGTTCACGATCACCGGCCACGCGGCGGCGGGCACATGGGCGCGCAGGCCCAGCAGGTCAGTCGATCGATGCATGGCCGTCGGCTGTGGAAGGATCCGAGTTCCAACTCCTCATTCCGTCTTCACCCTTCTGTTCCGGAACGGCGTTCCAGTGCGGGCAGTCGCAGCCTTTCTTCTTCTTGCGGGCGGCGCCGTAGCGCGGACCGCTGGCACAGCCGGTGCTCATCGCGCAAGTGGCTACGAACGCTCCGGCGAGGATCATGGTAGTGATGGAGCGTTGCCGGTTCATGCCGCTATTGCCCGCCGTGCGGCCGGGCGGCGTACATGGGCAAAAATAGCGACGCACATCCGGTTGTGGAAGCCCTTTTCGGGCCTTGGCCGGGGGCATGGGGCCGGGGCCTAAGTTTGGCCCTCGGTCCGTCGCCGCCTCCGCTTATCGGGCGGTTTCGGCGGGCCAAAGCGTGGACCTGCTCTTCCATATCGGCCATTACTTCCAGCTGATCCGGGAAACCTTCACCCGGCCGGAGCGCTTCAGCCTTTATTGGGAGCGCACCATGGAGGAGATCGACCTGCTGGGCGTCAAGAGTTTGGGGATCGTGGCCCTGCTCTCGGTCTTTATGGGGGCGGTGATCACCATCCAGACCAAGACCAACATCGACAGCCCCCTGATCCCCCTGTATGTGGTGGGCTTCACGGCGCGGCAGAGCACCATCCTCGAATTCAGCCCCACGATCATCTCCCTGATCCTGGCAGGGAAGGTGGGTTCCACCATCGCCGCGCAGATCGGCTCCATGCGGGTCCGCGAGCAGATCGATGCGTTGGACATCATGGGGGTCAATTCGGCCGGATACCTCATCCTGCCCAAGATCATCGCCTGTGTGGTGATCAACCCCTTCCTGGTGGTCATCAGCATGTTCCTCAGCATCTTCGGGGGGTACATGGCCGGTACGCTCTCCGGCCTGGTGAGCGGGGAGATCTACCTGCAGGGCATCCAGACCGATTTCAACCCCTACCATGTCACCTACGCGCTCATCAAGACCGTCGTGTTCGCTTTCATCATCACCACGGTGAGCGCCTATCAGGGCTATTACACGCAGGGGGGCACGCGCGAGGTGGGCATCAGCAGTACCCGCGCCGTGGTATACAGCGACGTGGTGATCCTCATCGTCAATTACCTGCTCACCCAACTCCTGCTGATATGATCGAGGTGCGTGGGCTCAGCAAGCGGTTCGGGCGGACACAGGTGCTCACGGACATCAGTGCGGATTTCCAGAAGGGCAAGGTGAACCAGATCATCGGCAAGAGCGGGAGCGGCAAGAGCGTGCTGTGCAAGTGCATCGTGGGCCTCTTCGAGCCGGAAGAGGGCGAGGTGCTCTACGATGGCCGCTCGTTCCACCACCTGGAGAAGGAGGAGAAGCGGCAGGTGCGGCAGGAGATCGGCATGCTCTTCCAGAGCAGCGCGCTCTTCGATTCGCTCACGGTGCTGGAGAACGTGCTCTTCCCCCTGCGCATGTTCGCTACGATGCCCGAGCGGGAGATGTTGGACCGCGCACGGCTGTGCCTCAAGCGGGTGGACATCGAGGGCAAGGACGCGCTGTTCCCCGCCCAGATCAGCGGCGGCATGCAGAAGCGGGTGGGGATAGCCCGGGCGATCGCCATGAACCCCAAGTATCTTTTCGTGGACGAGCCCAACAGCGGGCTGGATCCGCAAACGAGCATCCTGATAGACGATCTGATCGATGAGATCACCGAGGAGTACGGCATGACGACCATCGTGATCACGCACGACATGAACAGCGTGATGGGGTCCGGGGACAATATCCTGTTCATCCACGAAGGCCGGGCCTGGTGGAAGGGAACACGCGAGGAGTTGCTGAAGAGCGACAACAAGGAACTCAACGATTTCATCTTCGCCGGTAGCCTGATGCGCATGGTGAAGGACACGATGAAGCAGTGAGCCCGAAAGCCGAAGGGCGCCCCGGCCTGCCGGGACGCCCTTCGCGTTGTTCCGTCCAGTTGCTCAGCGCAGCACCACCCGCTGCGTCATGGACGCCGCGTCCGTGGAGACGCGCACGCTGTACACGCCTTTCGCCAGGCCACTGAGGTCCAGCTTCGAACTGCCGCCCAGGCGCTCGGAACTCACTGTCTGGCCCAGGTTGTTCATCACGTCCACGCGGTAGTTGCCGGCCTCGCGCACCGTCACGTTCAGCAGGCCGTCGGTGGGGTTCGGCCAGATACCGACACCCTCCAGCGCGGTCTCGTTCAAGCCAACGCTCGCGTTGCGCAGGCGGATGGCCACGGCCGTACCGTTGGTCCACGACTGGCCTTGGACGAAGATGCCACTGGACCAGGCCGGTTGCGGAATGGTGTTGTCATCGGTGATCGCGAAATCATCCTCATTCGCGTTGCTGAACATCGTAACGCTGGCGTAGTAAGCACCGGGGCCCAGGGTGATGGGCTCGGGCAGGGGCACCAGGACGGTGCCGGTGGAGACGGTGAGGTCGAATTCATCGCTCTCGATCAGGGGGGAACCCGGATCATCGTTGAGAATGGCCGTACTGTCGTGGATGGCCACGCTGTAGAAACCACCAGCGGTGGAACCCGAAGCGAGCACGAACTCGATGGCGTCCACTTCCAGGTCCTCACTCACCGGATAGTAGCTGAACACGATGAGCCCGTCGGCACCATCGGTGAAATCAGCCGTTCCTACGCTGGCAAGCACCTGTGTGCCTTGCGGGTGGCCGCCGATCTCGTCGAGCGAATAGGTCATGCCGCTGCCCGATTCAGTTACCTGGAACGTGCGCACCCAGCCGTTGTTGTTGGGGTTCGCTTCGGCCGCATCCTCATCGGAGGTGCCGGTGAACGTAACGGTGTAGGCCCCGACGTCGAGGGTACCGAAGGTGGGCCATTCGTCCATGATCAAGGTATCGCCCGGGACCAAGGAGGCCGTCGTGGTCGAAGCAGTGAACTGGGTGGTGCCCGTACCGTTGTCGGTGACGACCGCCGTCAGCGTGGCATTGGTGAGGGGCGTTGCGCCTTCGTTCGTCAGGAAGCCACCCAGATTCATGGTGCCTCCCAGCTGGTTCTGCGGGATGCGGCCATGCTCGGTGCCATCGCCGCGGTGGCTGCACCAGCCATCGAATACACGACCATCGGTGGCCGGAGCCTCGCTGATGTTGACGTCGTCCACCTGCCAGTGGTAGTGCGAGGTCTGGTTATCGGCCCCGCTGTGTCGGAAACGGATCTGCACGTTCGCGGGGTTACCCCCGATCAGCCCGGTGAGGCTCAGTTCCTTGGTCACGGTCGCCGATAGCGTGTTGACGTCCAAGTTGTCGTATGCGGGGATCTCGATCCAGTTCGCGCCGTTATCCGTGCTGATCCCGATCATGTCAGGCATCAGGCCGCAGCAATAGCGCGCACGCTGTTGGAACGAGAGGATGGCGGCGGGGGTGGCGCTCAGGTCGATCACCGGGGAAACGAGGCTGCCGTCCCAGTCGGTGAACTGGTCGGAAGGCAGTGCCGTAGGCGTATTGCCGGCCCAGGTGCAGTTGGCCGAATCACCGGCGAACTTGGCGAAGCCATTGTTGAAGGTAGTGGATTGGATACGCTCGCTGGCCGGTGTGTAGGCACCCAACGGCGCGGTGGTCCCGAAGTGCCATACGGCACCGTCCGGTCCATCGAGTGTCCAGGCACCACTGGGGTTGTTGCCCGCGATGCCGTTGCTGAAGTCTTCGGACCACACCACGTCACGTTCACCAAGGTTGGTACTGTTGGGCGTGGCATGTTGGATCTCGCCAGGAGCTGCTGCACGGGGCAGCTGCGCCGTGCGGGCCAATTGCGCGGTAGCGCTGGAGCCCGCCAGCAGGGCGGCGGACAGGAGAAGGGTACAGGTCTGTTTCATGTTTCGTTCGCTGGTTCTGCCAGTTGGTAGGCTGGCGAAAATAGGGCCTTGGCCCGTTCATTCGTCACCGATCCCATCACCGGCCATCACTGCGCCGGTTCCGGTGGTTGGGCCCAGGGAACGGTGGGGGGCAAAAGCGGACCGGCGCACCCTGGTGTGTCCAGAGTGCGCCGGTCGCGTATCGGTTCAGCTTACTTCAGCACCACACGGTCCACCGTGGTGGCGGTACCGTTGGAGATGCGCAGGCTGTACACGCCTTTGGGCAGATCGCTCAGGTCCATGCTGCTGGTGCCGTTCATGCGGGTGCTGTGCACCGTTTGGCCCAGATTGTTCAGCACATCCACCGAGTATTTGCCCGTGTTCACGAAGGCTACGTTCACCAAGCCCGTGCTGGGGTTGGGATACACGCCCACGCCGGTGAGTTGATTCTCCTCAACACCAATGTTCGGGTTGGCCAGCAGCCGCAGGGCGAGCGCGTTGATGTTCGAGTAAGTGGTCGCTTCCAAGTGGAGCGCGCTGGACCAGGCAGGTTGCGGCACGGTCAGGTCGTCCAGGATGCGGATGTCGTTCTCGTTCTCGTTGCTGTAGAGGGTAATGCCCGCGTAGTAAGAGCCGGGCTCGAGCGTGAAGGGGTCATCGAACACCACGGTGATCGTACCGGTCTCAATGTCGGAATCGGTCACCTCGTGGTCGTCGGACTGGAACAGCGGGCTGGGGTCATCGCTAAGGAGGGTGGTGGAGTCGTGCAGGGTCACTTGCAGGATACCACCTGCCACGGTACCGCTGGCGAGTTGCAATTGGATACCCGTTACGGCCAGATCCTCGATGATCGGGTAATACGTGAAGCCCATCACACCATCAGCGCCACCGGTGAACTGCGCCGTGCTGAAGACGGTGAGTATTTCGGTACCTTCAGGATGGCCGCCGATCTTGTCGAGCGAATAGACATCCGTGGTCACTTCAAAAGAGCGCTGCCACGAATCGTTGGCCGTATTGCCCTCGCTGCCGCTCTGGTCGCTGGTTACCGCGTAATCCACCGTGTAGTTGCCAACGGCGAGACCGGATACCGAAACCCACTCATCGAAGAAGAGGGTGTCGCCGGGGTTGAGCGTGGCGGCATTGGCGCTTACCGTGGCGAAGGCGGAAGAAGTCGCGCTCGCGGTCACGTTCGTCAACACGTCATAGCCCTTGTTGATCACCCAGGCACCCACGTTCAGATCGTCGCCGAGCTGGCTTTGCGGGATGCGGCCGAACTCGCTGCCGTCGCCCGTGTGCGATACGAAGCCGTTCTGCAGGTAGGAATCATATTGGTACTGGTCGAAGATGCTGATGTCATCGATATACCAGGCGTAGCCCCAGATGCCGGTGAATTGCAGACGCACCCACACTTGGGCGGCGTCACCGGCGATATCGCTGATGTTGAATTCACGCACCGTCGGGTTGCCGGGGGAGATGCTCTGGGTCAGTTCGCCATCTTCCCACACACGGAACACTTTGTACGAGGTGGTGGAAACGGTCGCCGGATCCAGCGTGGGGTCGTCCAAGGTGGGGAAGGTGCCGTCCGTGCTCACCACGAGGAAGGTCTGCTCATCGTTGAAGCGGCGGTATTGGGTCTCGAAGGCGAGAACCACGTTCGGGTGCCCGGTAAGGTCGATCGCCGTGGCATTGGTGATGTGGGCCTGTTCGTAAACGGTCCCCTGGCCGTTGCCGAACCCGTCCGAGTTGTACATGGCGTAGCCGTTGGCCGCCGTGGTGCTCACGATGGCCGGGGTGCCGTATTGGCCGGTGCTCTCCAGCCCGATGCCGATCTCGAAATCGGAATCGAACGTGCCGTCATGGGCGATCGTCCAGGTCGCGGCGTTCGAGAAGTCATCACTCCAGATGATGGCGCGGTCGCCGCTCAATGGGGCGCGTTGGGCCGGTGCGCTCTGTCCGGCGCGGGTCTTCAGGGCCGGGGCCGTTCGCTCCAAGCCGCTCTGCGCCATGGCGGTGCCCGAAAGCAGGGCAACAGCCAGCGCCGAAGTGTACAGGTTGTTCATGGGTCAGGGGTTTGGGTTGTTTCCTTTACGATGGGGGCGAATATAGGGGCGGACGGGGCAGCGCCCAGCACAAGCCCAACGCGATAATATGAAGGCCATCGCGGGTCCGGAGCCCGTCAATACTGGATCAGCACGCGTGCGGTGGCCGTGCCACGGGCGGTACGGACGCGCACCAGGTAAAGCCCCATTGGCCAATTGGCCGCCTCGATGCGGGTACGGCCGCCATCCGCCATGTACGGCCTTCCGTGCGGCATGATGCGACCCTGCACGTCGTGTATGCTGATCGTGCCCATCGTCTCGTTCGCCGGTCCGGCGAGGATGATCGCGGTGGTTGCCGGATCGAACCAGGCCGTCAAGGCCGGGTGCCCGGCACCTTCATTCAGGCCCACCGTCAACGGCGCGCTCAAGTGCAGCCGCACAAGGGGGGCCACTTGCGGATAGCTGATGGTGAACTCGGGGTCCTGGATCAGCCAGGCGGCGCCTACGGGAATATTGCCGCCAGCGGCGATGCGCACGGTGCCGCTGTCCGGCGGGCTGTGCACCAGTGCGATCACGTCCTGTGGGCCGCTCACCTGCAGCACGCTGTCCAGGGGCAGGTACACGGTGCCGCCCGAGAAGCTGAGTTGCAGGTCTTCTTCTGTAACGGTATGCATGGAGGACACGTGGAGCGGGTCGAGTTCACCGCTCATGATCACCACGCGGACACGCGCGCCCACCGCCGTGCCTCCGCCGAAGCGGGTGCTGATGCCGTGGATGGTGGCCGTGTTTTCCTTCAGTTCGTAGCGGCAGCCCACCGAGAAGCCGTTGTCGTCACCAAGGAACACGGAAGGCGAATCGTTGTCCTGGGCCATGGCGTGGTTGCCCGCATCGGCGGCCGTCACTTCGTAACTCAAGGCTCCACTATTGTCGGAAGGTTCCTGGTCCGTGCTGGCAGCGGTGATGTTCAGGCTGATACTCACCTGCCCCGGGGCATCCGCCACGAATCCGGTGTTCCACGTCACCAGCGTGTCGCGCAGGGGGGGCAGGGCGTCCACGATCGTGCTGGACAACGTGACCGGAGTACCGCTCTGTGGCGTGATCGTCACTTCAGCTATGATCGCCGTGGCCACCTCCCAGCCGTGGTTGCGCAGGGTGGCCGAAAGGAGGAGTGGTTCCTGCTGCTCTACCGGGATGCGCGTATAGCCCAGGGAGCGCTGCTCCGTGATGAAGGGGCTCGTGACGCGGTCGCCGAGCCATGCGTTCACGAGTGCGATGTCGTCGGGTACGCGGGCGAAGATGCACACGTCGTCCACCGCCATGCCCGAGGACCAGTCGCCATTGTCGTCGTACCTGAAGCGCAGTTGAACGGGCGCGGAGGTGAACGCGCTGAGGTCCACCATGCGGCGCTGCCAGGTGCCGTGCAGGGCGGGGATCTCCTCCAAGGTGGTCCATACCGCGCCATCGGTACTGGCCTCCAGCCAGGCGCGGCCGTATACCGGCAGGCCATCGTGGTACACGCGGTAACTCACGGCGGGCGCCGGCGCGGTGGAGAGGTCGTACGCCGGCGACACGAGCGATACGTCCATCATCGCGCAATCGCAGGGCGGCGCATCATCGTTGGCCATGGCGAAGGAATTGCCGGGCGGGTCATCGGGCACGGGGAAGTACCCGAGTGCGTTGGCCTGTGCGGTGGTGCCCGTGGTCCACGCTGCGGTGAATGCGCCGGTGCCTTCGCCGTTCTGGTCGAGGATCTCCACCTGTTCGGGCAGCAGGGTCCACCCCGAAGGGAGACCGGTGCCGGAGAAGGGCTCACTGTACAAGCAGGTGGCGCGCTCCTGCCCACGAGCGGTGGTGCAGGCCAGGCCGAGCGCGACAGCGGCGAGAATGGATCCGTAGCGCATCACGCTTCCACGGTAGCGTATTCCTCCACGGGCGGGCAGGTGCATACCAGGTTGCGATCGCCGAAAGCGTCGTCCACGCGGCTCGTGCCGGGCCAGTATTTCCAGTCGTGGTTCACCTTTGCGGGGAAGGCGGCCTGCTCGCGGGTGTAGCCGTGGTTCCACACGTTGCCGCAGACCTCCTCGTTGGTGTGCGGGGCGTTCTTCAGTGGGTTGTCCAGCCTGTCGGCCTGGCCGTTCTCGATGGCGGCGATCTCCTGGCGGATGCCGATCATGGCCTCTGTGAAGCGGTCCAGTTCGGCCTTGTTCTCGCTCTCGGTGGGCTCCACCATCAGGGTGCCGGCCACGGGGAAGCTCACGGTGGGGGCGTGGAAGCCATAGTCCATCAGGCGCTTCGCGATGTCGCCCACTTCGATGCCGGCGGTGCGCTTGAACTCCCGGCAATCCAGGATCATCTCGTGCGCCACCATGCCCTCTCCGCCAATGTACAGGATGGGGTAGTGTTCTTCGAGTCTGGCCCGCAGGTAGTTCGCATTGAGGATGGCATAGCGGGTGGCGTCGGTGAGGCCCTGGCTGCCGAGCATCTTGATGTAGCCGTAGCTGATGAGCAGGATGAGCGCGCTGCCCCAGGGCGCGGCGCTCACCGCGTGGGTGGCCTGCTCGCCGCCGGTCCGCACCAGCGGATGGCCGGGCAGGAAGGGCTTCAGCTTGTCGTTCACGCAGATGGGGCCCACGCCGGGGCCGCCGCCGCCGTGCGGAATGGCGAAGGTCTTGTGCAGGTTCAGGTGGCATACGTCGGCGCCGATCTCGCCGGGACTGGTCAAGCCCACCTGCGCGTTCATGTTGGCACCGTCCATGTACACCAGGCCGCCGTTGGCGTGGATGGCGCCCGTGATCTCCTTGATGCTTTCCTCGTACACACCGTGCGTACTGGGGTAGGTCACCATCAGGCAGCTGAGGCTGTCCTTGTGCTGCGCGGCCTTCTCTTTCAGGTCGGCCACATCCACGTGGCCTTCGGCATCGGCCTTCACCACCACGATCCTCATGCCCACCATGGCGGCGCTGGCGGGGTTGGTGCCGTGCGCGCTGCTGGGGATCAGCACCACGTTCCGCTGGTGGTCGCCGCGCGCCTCATGGTAGGCGCGTATGGTGAGCAGGCCCGCGTATTCGCCCTGGGCGCCGCTGTTCGGTTGCAGCGAAACGGCGGTAAAGCCGGTGCATTTCGCCAGGGCATCGCCCAGTTCGGCGATCACCTGCTGGTAGCCCTTCACCTGTTCTACCGGCACGAAGGGATGGATATGAGCCCACTCGGGCCGCGTGATGGCCCACAGCGTGGAGGCCGCGTTCAGTTTCATGGTGCAGGAGCCGAGCGGGATCATGCCATGCACCAGCGAATAGTCGCGGTTCTCCAGCTTCTTCATGTAGCGCATCAGCTCCGTTTCCGTGTGGTGCGTGTTGAAGACGGGATGGGTGAGAAAGGCGCTCGTGCGTTGCGATCCGGCCGGGATGGCGCTGGTACTTCCGTTGCTGCCGACGGCCATGGGCTTGGCGCCGATGGCTTCGGCCAATACCGTGATCACGTCATGCACATCGCCGGGGCGCACCGTTTCATCCAGAGCGATGCCCACTTCCGCTTGTCCCGCTGAGATCGCCGAAGCGAAGCGGAAATTGATGCCTCGCTTCTCGGCGGCTTCCTTCAGCCTGGCGGCATCGCGCACGCCGGAGAGGGTGATGGTGTCGAAGTATGAATTGTTCGCCACGGTGTAGCCCAGCGCTTTCGCGGCGTCGGCCACCTGCTTGGTGAAGCCGTGCACGCGCCTGGCGATGCGCTTCAGCCCCTCGGGGCCGTGGTACACCGCGTACATGCCGGCCATGGTGGCCAGCAATGCCTGGGCGGTGCAGATGTTCGATGTGGCCTTCTCGCGGCGGATGTGCTGCTCACGTGTCTGCAGCGCCATGCGCAGGGCGCGTTTGCCCCGGCGGTCCTGGCTCACGCCGATGATGCGGCCGGGGATCAGGCGCTTCCACTCGTCGGTACACGCGAAGAAGCCCGCGTGCGGGCCGCCGTATCCCATGGGCACACCGAAGCGCTGGCTGTTGCCCACGCACACGTCGGCGCCCCATTCGCCCGGAGGGGCCAGAAGCACGAGCGCGAGCAGGTCGCTGCACACCGCTACTTTCACACCGGCAGCTTTCGCCTTTTCCACCATCGCGCGCAGATCGTGTACGCTGCCGTCGGCGGCGGGGTATTGAACGATCATGCCGAAGAAGGAGGCGTCCGGCGTCCACGCGTTCACGTCGCCTTCCACCAACTCGATGCCGACCGGTTCGGCACGGGTGCGGAGCACATCAACGGTCTGCGGGAAGAGGCTCTTATCGACGAAGAACCGGTGGTTGCCCTGCTGGCCGGTGGGCCGAGCGTGATCGAACATCAGCATGGCCTCGGCGGCGGCGGTGGCCTCGTCGAGCAGGCTGGCGTTGGCGATGGGCAGCGCGGTGAGGTCGCTCACCATCGTCTGGTAATTCAGGAGCGCTTCCAGGCGGCCCTGTGCGATCTCGGCCTGGTAGGGCGTGTAGGCCGTGTACCATCCGGGGTTCTCCAGGATGTTGCGCAGGATGGGCTGGGGCACTTCGGTGCCGTAATAGCCCAGGCCGATGTAGCTGCGGAAGGGTTTGTTGCCGAGGCCGAGCGCCATCATGTGCTCCAGATGCTCCAGCTCGGTGAAGGCCGGGCCAACGTCCAGCGGCTGCTTCAGGCGGATGGCCTTGGGCACGGTGCGGTCGATCAGTTCATCAAGGCTGCTGACGCCGATGGCCTTCAGCATCGCGTCGGTTTCCTGTGCGTTGGGGCCGATGTGGCGTTCCTGGTACGTGACCACGCTCATGGTGTGGGATCCTTTGGGGGGCGCGAAGATAGAAGGGCGGTCGCCCGTCCATCCGGACCGCAATGCGCGTCTGGTCAGCGGGCGGCTCAACCTATTTGCCGCATCTTCGCCGCGTTCCGCATGCGCGCCCTGCTTCCGCTGCTCGTTCTCCTTTCGTTGTGCCTGCCCGCTACGGCGCAGGACCGCATCAACCTGATGAGCGGCAAGGTGATCGAAGGCCGCGTGCTGGGGCAGAGCAGCTTGGAGATCCGCTACCAGGAACGGCGTGGCCACCGCCTGTTGGAGCGCGCCGAGCCCACCGAGGACGTGTTCAGCGTGACCGACAGCCTGGGGCGCGAGAAGGTCTGGTACTTCATGGACACGGTCTTCGGCAACGACCTCAGCATCCAGCAGATGCGCTGGTACATGAACGGCGAGCGCGATGCCCGCAAGGGCTACCGGCCCTGGGGCCCCATGATCGGCGGCTTCCTGCTGGGCGCGGGCACGGTGATCGCGCTGGACCTGGAGGTGAACTCGCTCATCATCCCCCCGGCCTACGCGGGCATCATGGCCTGGCCCCGCGTTCACGTCACGCGCGGCTCCATCTCCGATCCCGGCATGGAGGGCGATCCCCACTATGCCATGGGCTACGCGGCCGTGGGGCGGCCCAAGCGCGTGATCCGCAGTCTCATCGCATCGGCCCTCGGCGTGGGCGTGGGGCTCTTCGTGCGCCAGGTGATCATCAATCCGAACCTGCCGTCGGGATACTGAAGCACGGCAGGCACCGTCGACCAACTTCGAGGAACCTCAAGCTCCTCTTCGGCAATGATGGCCTTCTTCTTCAAATCGGCATCGGTGACGGCCTTTGCCGTGTGCGTTCTCCCGTTCTCCGTATCCGCACAGCCGGTGGTCACATCGGCCGATGCGCCGGTACCCGGAATGGCGTACCCGTACACGGCGTGCGTCGCCTATTCGGGTCTGTTCCAAGTGAATTGGCAGATCACGGGGCCCGATGCCGTGTGGCACCTGTCCGGGCTGCTCGATACGGATAGCGGTTCCGTGGACATCATCGATCCGGCCTCGGCAGCCTGCGCGGACACCTTCCCCGCCGCTGACGTGGCCATACGGTACCCGGGATCCATGACGGAATTCGATTCCGTCACCGGACAGGCCGTGTTCACGATGGGCTTTTGCGACGAGGGCACAGACCAGTTCCGCATCCTTGAAGTGCCCGTGCGTTCGATGATCTGGCCATGCGCGTTCATGTCCTCTTGGAGCGATGAACTCGCCTGGCACTATCCCGGCTTGTATGTGCATGGTACACGGCACGATACAGTGGATGGCTATGGCGCGCTGGAACTGCCATGGGGCACGGTGCCCGGCGTGCTCGCCATCAGGGAAACGGACACCATGTACGTGTCGCCCGGTAACGACACTGTTCCGCACCTGCGATGGGCAAGGCGCTTCGTGCGCCCGGGCTGGCCGGTGGACATCGCGCACATCTGGACCTTCGCCCCGGGAGACAGCTTGGGCTACTCCGGTCCCCATGGCGGCGGCTACCTCGACGAAGGCGTCTTCGCCTCGATCGCGGAGCAGAAGCACGCCCCAACGATGCCCGTTGCGTGGGATCCGGTCACGGGCCTGCTCACCTTGGGGCTTCCATCCGGTGCCGCCGGGGAAGCGGTCGTCATTGATGCTGCTGGCCGGGTAGCGATCCGGACCGGATGGAAGAATGCGCCCATCGCGGCCGGGGCCATGGCCGATGGCGTGTACACGGTGCGCTTCACCGATCGTGCGACAGGACGCGTCCTTGGCGGCCGGTTCGTGAAATGCGGTTGGTGATGGCACAGGCTCCAGAGAATCCCAGCGCCATCCGCAACCCTGTTCTCCAATGGCTGGTCTACGGCCATCTGTGGCTGGTGATCGCGGTGGTGGCACAGATCGGGTGGACCGGCCTGTTCCTGCACGAGGCGCCTGACCTGTGGCGCTACACCGTGGCGGCGGCGCTCGGCACCTTCGCCGGTTACGCCGCCATGCGCCTCGCGCGCGTTCGCGGCCCCGAGGCGGAACGCTACGCGAATCTGGTGTGGTACCGCACGAACCGCGCCGTGGTTCTCGCGCTCGCGGGCATCGCCGCCGCTGTGGCGCTGGTGCTGCTGTGGCCGCTGCGCGCCGCGCTCTGGCGCTGGCTGCTGCCAGTGATGCTCATGGCGTTCTTCTACGTCACACCGTTCACGTCCACCAGCGGACGTGGATTCGGGCTGCGCTCCATTCCCTTCCTGAAAGGGCTGCTCATCGCCGTGCTCTGGGTCGTCGTGGTGGCGGCCATCCCGATGCGTCTTGATGCCTGGGACCACCGGCCGGAGACCATCATCTCGTTCGCGCTCATGCGCCTGCCACTGGTCCTCGCGCTGTGCATCGTGTTCGACATCCGCGACAGCGCCACCGACGATCCCGGCCTGCGCACCGTGCCCATCGTCTTCGGCCTGCGCGGGGCCAAGGTGATCGCCTCGCTGCTGCTGCTCTGTTCGGCAGGCTATGAGGTGGTCTTCCTGCGTGGCCTGGGGTATGATGCGGCGTCCTGGACCGTGCTGGTGGGTTACGCCGTCGCTCTTGTCCTCACCGTGCGCGCAAGGCCCGTGCGCGATGCGGTCTACTACGCGCTCTACGTGGACGGCATGCTGATCCTGATCCCGCTGTGCGTGTGGCTGGGGACGCTGATGTCCTGAGGGAGGCAGGGGCAGGTGGCAGGCGCAGGGGCAGCGCACCATCAGCGCTGCTGCCTACTGCCACTGCCACTGCCCCTGCTTACTGCTGCTGCCTGCTCACCATCTGCTGCCTGTTCCGAACGAAGAATCCACACCGCCTACCTTCGTCCGCAGATGCCAGACACGTACGAGAACAGCCTCGCTTTCGCCCAGCAACAGGACGCCGCCGACCCCCTGCGCGCCTTCCGCGACGAGTTCCTTTTTCCACAGCATGAAGGGAAGCCCGTCATCTACTTCACGGGCAACTCACTCGGGCTGCAGCCCAAAGGCGCCGCCGCCGCGCTGAAGCAGGAACTGGACGACTGGGCGCGCCATGGCGTGGAAGGCCATTTCAACGCGAAGAATCCCTGGTACCCCTACCACGAGTTCTTCAGCGAGAGCCTCGCGCGCATCGTTGGCGCGCGGCCCGGCGAAGTGGTGGCCATGAACGGGCTGACGACCAACCTTCACCTGCTGATGGTGTCGTTCTACCGGCCCAGCGGTACGCGCGTGAAGATCCTCTGCGAAGAGCGGCCTTTCCCCAGCGACACCTACGCGTTCAACTCGCAGGCGGCGTTCCACGGACTGGATCCGAAGAACGCGGTAGTGTCCATGAAGCCGCGCGCGGGCGAACACACGCTGCGCACCGACGACATCGTTGAGCGCATCGAAGAGCTTGGCGACGAACTGGCGCTGGTCTGCTTCGGCGGTGTCAACTTCCTCACCGGGCAGGCGTTCGACATGAAGACCATCACGGAGGCGGGCCATCGCGTTGGCGCCGTGGTGGGCTTCGACCTGGCGCACGCCGCCGGGAACCTGAAGCTCGCCCTGCACGATCAGAACGTGGATTTCGCCTGCTGGTGCGGTTACAAATACCTGAACAGCGGTCCGGGCAGCGTGGCGGGCGCCTTCGTGCATGAGCGTCACCATCGCGCTCAATTGCCGCGTTTCGCCGGCTGGTGGGGGCACGACAAACAGGAGCGCTTCCTGATGGAGCCCGTGTTCAAGCCGATGCCCAGCGCCGAGGCGTGGCAACTGAGCAACGCGCCCGTGTTCAGCATGGCCGTACACCGCGCCGCGCTCGACCTCTTCGACCGCGCGGGCATGGACGCCTTGCGCACCAAGAGCGAACGGCTCACCGGCTACCTCGCTTTCGTGATCGACGAAGTGGTGAAGGCCACTGCTGTCGGCCTGGAGGTGATAACGCCCGCCGATCCCACGCAGCGCGGTGCGCAGCTGAGCATCATCGCCCATGGCAAGGGCCGCGGGCTCTTCGATGCGCTGACCGCGCGCGGCGTGGTGGCCGATTGGCGCGAGCCCAACGTGATGCGCGTGGCCCCCGTGCCGCTGTACAACAGTTTCGAGGACGTGTGGCGGTTCGGGCAGGCGCTGGAGGAATGTCTCCAGGGGTGAATGGCGAATGGCGACCGGTGGATGGGATACGGCCCTCGCTACATGGAACTGACCATTCGCCATTCGCCAACTCCCATTCACCCTTGATCCCACACCACCAATGAGCACCATCACCATCACCGGCGGAGGCCTTGTCGGCAGCTTGCTCGCCATCTTCCTGGCCAAGCGCGGCCACACCGTGCATGTGTACGAGCGGCGTGGCGACCCGCGCAAGACCGATGTGTACGCCGGGCGCAGCATCAACCTTGTGGTCTCGCACCGCGGGTGGACGGCCTTGCGCGCAGCGGGCGTGGACGAGGCCGTGCGCGCCATAACCGTGCCGGTGTACGCCCGCATGACGCACGGCACGGACGGGCAGTTGAATCGTGTGCCGTACAGCATCGACAACAAGGCCATCTGGAGCGTGTCGCGCGGCGAACTCAACCGCCGGCTGCTCAGCGAAGCGGAAAAACTGCCCAACGTCACCCTGCATTTCGACCACCGCTGCGTGGACGTGGACCTGAATACCGCCGAAACGGTTTTTGAGTGCGCGGGTGCGCGGGTGCGAAAGCAGGCCGACGTGGTCTTCGGTGCCGACGGTGCCTTCAGCGCGGTGCGCGGAAAGATGATGCAAGGGCGTTTCACCTACAGCCAGGAGTACATCGAGCACGACTACAAGGAGATCGACTTCCCCGCCCACGCCGACGGCACGCCGAAGATGGACCCGCAATGCCTGCATATCTGGCCGCGCCGCTGGTTCATGCTCATGGGCCTGGCCAACCAGGACGGCGGCTTCACCGGCACGCTCTTCATGCCCAACACGCACACGGACAAGGCCCCCGGCTTCGATACCGTGCGCACGGAACAGGAAGTGCGCGCCTTCTTCACCGCGCTGTTCCCCGACGCTGCGGCGATGGTACCCGACATCGTGGACCAATACCTGCGCCACCCGCAGAGCAGTTTGGCCATCATCCGCTGCGGTCCGTGGCAGGTGAACGGCAAGGTGGCGCTCATCGGCGATGCGGCGCATGCCATCGTGCCCTTCTATGGCGAAGGCATGAATGCCGGCTTCGAGGACTGCAAGGTGCTGAACGACCTATTGAACGAGCTGGGCGACGACAATTGGCCCGCCGTGCTGGCCCGCTACGACGCCGCCCGCAAGCCCAATGGAGATGCCATCGCCGACCTCAGTCTCCGCAACTTCGTCGAGATGCGCGACCTGGTGGCCGACCCGCGCTTCCTGCTGCGCAAGAAGATCGAAGGCCATATCCAGGCGAAGCACCCCGACAAGTGGCTGCCCCTCTACAGCCAGGTGAAGTTCAGCGACATCGCCTACAAGGACGCGTGGAATGAGGGTCTGCGGCATGACCGCATCATGGAAGAGGTGCTGGCGATGCCCGGGATCGAGGAGAAATGGGAGAGCGGGGAGGTGGAGAGCATGGTGTTGGGGTTGATGGAGGAGAAATGACACTTCACATTTTCTCGATCGCAGCTTCAAGTAGCGCTTTGGTCCGCCTCCACACTCCCTCAGGGTCTCGCATAGCGGACCCTGAGGCATCCGTGGAGCCTTGTTGATCACCCCGTTGACACTTTCCGCCGCCCTTTCCGCGTTCCGGGATACGGCCTGTTGAATTTCGCGGCATCCATGAAACGCGCGCTCGTCATCCTCTTGCTATTGGAGCCCCTGCTAGCGGCGGCCCAGATGCGCAACGGCCGCAAGAACCCGGACATCATCCCGCTGGAAGGCCAGGCAAGGCGTATCGGCTGGTACGTGGCACCGGGCCTCACGTACACGCTGCCACGCTTCAAGGACAGGGAGGAGGAAGTGTTCCGCGCTGGCGATACGAGCTTTGTTGCCACGTACGACCCCAATGGGAGGCCGGGTGTTTATCTGGAGGCGGGCCTCGCATGGTTCACCCGCGACCCCGTGATCGTTGACTACCTGGATCTGGGCATCGCGTACAAGAACCTGCGCGGAACGGAATCGTTCACCGGCCGTTATACCCGGGCGGACAGCGCGCTGGACCTGGCCGGTGAAGGCGCCTTCGCCGAGCGCATGCTCACACTGCACTTCAACGCGAACAAGTTCATCCACACACGGCCCTACCAGTTCGTGCAACTCTCGCTGGGCGCGAACCTGGACTACCGGTTAAGCAGCAGCTATGCCTATGCCGGGGCGCCGGTGTTCACCGGCTGGTCCTTCCCCCCGGACTGGTGGACACAACTTCACTTCAAGGTGGGCTACGGCTTCAAGGTCACCGGGCAGATGATCATCATCCCCGCCATCGAGACGCCGGTCTTCAGTGTGCTGCCGGCGGACGAGGGCCGCTTCGGGGCCCTGCACTGGTTCAACAGCGACTACCGGCCGCTCATCCTCAGCGTGCGCTTCCTCTTCCTGCGCGCCCGCAAGGGCTGGGACTGCCCGCCGGTGAGGACCAACGAGTTCGAGCGGCACAAGACGGTGAACCCGGAGTACAAGCGGCAGTAGGGCTTCCGGCCAGGACTATCGCAGGAACGGATTCAGCCGCTTTTCTTCCCCGATGGTCGTATCAGGTCCGTGGCCACAATGAACCACGACGTCGTCGCCCAGCGGGAAGAGTTGCGTGCGGATGCTGTTCAGCAGGGTGTCCATGTCGCCGCCGGGCAGGTCGGTGCGACCGATGCTCCGATGGAACAACACGTCGCCGCTGACCACGAAGCGCTGTCGCGGATGCCAGAAAGCGACGTGGCCGGGCGCGTGGCCGGGAACGAAGAGCACGTCCAGCTGTTCGTCGCCGAGGGTGATCGTATCGCCGGGCGCAAGGAAGGCCGCAGGCGCTGGCGGCGGCTCGCAACGCACACCGTACATCAGGCCCTGACGCTCGGCCATGTCAAGCAATGGCCGATCGTTGCGGTGCAGTTCGGGCAGCAGGCCATAGCGACGGTGCATCCACGCGCAGCCCATCACGTGGTCCAGGTGGGCGTGGGTGAGGAGCAGGCGCACGGGCGACAACCGGTTGTGGGCCAGCCAGCTCTCCAACTCGCGCTGCTCGGCGGCATCGGAGCAGCCGGGATCCACGACCAGGGCCTCGCGGCCGTTGTCCAGCACCCAGGTGTTCTCCTGGAACGGGTTGAAGGTGAACGGGGTGATGCGCAAAACGCCCGGAAATGAGTGAACTTCGCGGGCAAAGTTAGCCCGGCCGTCCCCGGGCCTCCGGAACGATCGTGATCAAACGCGCGCTTCTCCTCCTCACCCTCCTGTTCGCGGTACAGTTCGCCTCGCGCGCGCAGTTCTACAACGGCAGCATGCAGGAGTTCGGGAAGAACCGCGTGCAGTACCAGGATTTCCTCTGGCAGTACTACCGCTTCGAGGGGCTGGAGACCTATTTCTACAAGGGCGGCCGCGACGTGGCGCGGTACGTGGCCATCAGCGGCCACCGCAACAAGCGCGAGCTGGAGCGCTTCTTCGACTACACGCTGGACGACCGGATCCAATTCCTGGTGTACAATTCGCTGGGGGACTTCCGCCAGAGCAACGTGGGCATCACGGGTGATGACCGTTACAACATCGGTGGGGTGGCGCGCATCGTGGGCACCAAGGTGTTCGTGTACAACGAGGGCGACCACGACCTGCTGGAGCGGCAGGTGCGCGGGGGCATCGCCGAGATGATGATCGGCCAGATGATGTACGGCGGCAACTGGCGCCAGGTGATCAAGAACAGCACCCTGCTCAATCTGCCGGACTGGTTCACCAAGGGTCTGGTGGCCTATTGCGCCGGGCCGTGGGACGCCCGCAGCGAGGGCCTCATCCGCGACGGTGTGCTGGGCACGCGCTTCAAGCGCTTCAACCGGCTTGAAGGGGAGGACGCCACGCTCGCGGGCCTGATCGTGTGGACGTACGTGGCCGAGACCTACGGCGCCAGTGTGATCCCCAATATCCTGTACATGACCCGCGTGAGCCGCAACCCCGAGAGCGGCTTCAAGTACGTGCTGGGCACCGGCCTCAAGCAGCTCACACAGGAGTGCATGGACCACTACCGCTCCCGTTACATGGAGGAGGACCGCCCACGCGCCGAGGCGGGCATGGAGGAACTGAAGGTGAAGACGCGGAAGAACCGCACGTATGGCGGATTCAAGCTGAGCCCGGACGGGCGTTACGCCGCGTGGACGAGCAACGAACTGGGCCAGTACAAGGTGTGGCTGTATGACCGCACCACCGGTAAGACCAAACGCATAGCCAAGGGCGAGAAGAAGCTGGACCGCATCATCGACCGCAGTTGGCCCGTGCTCGCCTGGCACCCCACGGGCCGCGCCCTCACATGGACCACCGAGAAGAAGGGCGAACTCTACCTCACCACATACACGCTGGACGACAAGGCCCGTACGCGGAAGCCGGTCTTCATGCTGGAGAAGATCCTGAGCATGGCCTACAGCGCCGACGGGCAGAACATGGTGTTCAGCGGCGTGCTCGAGGGCCGCACCGACCTGTACCTGTACCACGTGATCGGGAACCGGCAGGACAAGCTGACGGACGACCATTACGACGACCTGGATCCCGTCTTCGCGGACGATGATGCGAGCATCCTGTTCAGCAGCGACCGGCCCGATGACACCCTGCGCGCGAACGCCGACGTCACCTGGTGGCGTTCGCGCAAGGACATCTTCCGCTACGACCTGCGCACGCGCTCCAACGTTCTTGCGCGCCTGACGGCCACGCCGGACATCGACGAGCGCGAGCCCACGCCGTGGGACAGCGCGAACTACGCATGCCTGAGCGGCGCGGGCGGCATCACTGACCGCTGGTTGCTGCATTTCGACAGTGCCATCACGGCCGTGGACACCACCGTTCATTACCGCTACTTCACCACGGCCGCCCGGGCCACCAAGGGCAAGCGCTCCATCGCGGAGCAGGACGTGTTGGCCGGGCGTGGGGAACTCGCCCAGCTCATGATCAAGGACGGCAAGTACCATTTTCTCATCGGCCGCACGGCGGGGGCGCCCGAACCTTCGGGGCAGCAGGAGCCCGGGCCCGCACCGGGCAACGGGGCCGCCGGGGGAGGTGGGGCCGTCACCGACGACATGAGCCCGGTGGTGAAGACGGACCTGATCCCGGCGCCCGACACCACGGACCAGGCGGTGGACATCCACAACTACCGCTTCGCCGACGAGGGCCCGGCCCCGCCGGCACCGGTCACACCCGATGGCGCCGTCTCAACGACCCCTGCAACAGGGGCTCCTGCCGTGAGGGACAGCCTGCTCGTCACGCGCCTCACCTTCCCCGAGCAGCGCAACTACAATGTGAACTTCGCCACGGACGAGGTGCTCACCCAGGTGGACAACAGCTACGACGGGCGTTTCTACCAGCTGCTTACCGCGAACCTGAGCATGAATCCCGGTCTCAGCGGCCTTACCCGGATGGCCATGAGCGACCTGTTCGAGGATTACCGGATCATCGGCGGTTTCCGCCTGGCGCTGGACCTGAACAACAACGACTACATGTTGCGCTTGCAGAACATCAGGCGCAGGCTGGACAAGGACCTCATCCTGCAGCGGCGCTCGATACAGGGCATCGTGGAGAATGTCGGCCTGGCCAAACAGCATACGCACATGGCCACGTACCGCATGACCTGGCCCTTCAGCGAGCTGGCCAGCCTGCGCGGGTCCATCATGTACCGGCACGACCGCATCGTGATCCAGAGCACGGACAACCTCTCACTGCGGGTGCCCAACGCCTATGACCAGACGGTGGGCGCCAAGCTGGAGTACGTGTACGATAGCAGCATCCCGCGCGGGCTCAACCTTTGGACCGGGTGGAAGGCCAAGATCTTCGGCGAGTACTACAAGCAGCCGGACGGGCAGAAGACGGACATGCAGGTGATGGGCCTGGACGTGCGCCACGCCATGCGCCTTCACCGCGAGCTCACCTGGGTAACTCGCCTGGCGGGCTCCACCGCGCTCGGTTCGCGCCGCGTGCTCTTCACCCTCGGCGGCGTTGATAACTGGCTCTTCCCCAAGGTGGACAACAGCACGCCGATCGACATGTCGCAGAACTATTTCTACCAGTCGCTCGCGGTCCCCATGCGCGGCTTCTGGTACAACGCGCGCAACGGCAACAGCTTCGCGGTGGCCAACACCGAGGTGCGCGTGCCCATCTTCCGCTACCTGATGAACCGGCCCATCCGCAGCGACCTCATCCAGAACTTCCAGATCGTGGCCTTCGCCGATGCGGGCACCGCGTGGACCGGCGCGCATCCCTACGCCGAGGACAACGGCTTCAACAGCACGACGATCGACCAGAACCCCTTCACCATCACCATCAAGAACCAGCGCGAGCCCATCGTCTGGAGCTACGGCGTGGGCCTGCGCACGCGGCTGCTCGGCTATTTCGTGCGCGCGGACTGGGGCTGGGGCATCGACGATGGCCGCCAGATGCCGCGCGTGTTCCAACTGTCCCTGAACCTTGACATCTGACCGGCGCCCCATGGAACCCGCCACCGTGCTGATCCTCGTCGTGGTGGGTCTGCTCGCGGGCACGTTGAGCGGTTTCGTCGGTGTAGGCGGTGGCATCGTCATGGTGCCGGCGATGGTCTGGATGCTCGGCTACGGCCAGCACCAGGCCCAGGGCACCAGCCTGGCCGTGCTCATGCTGCCCGTGGTGGCGCTGGCCGTTTGGAACTACCACAAGCAGTATCCCATCGACTTCAGGGCCGTTGGCATCATTGCGGTGGCCTTCGTGGCCGGCAGCTGGATGGGCAGCAAAGGCGCCATCGCCCTTTCGCCGGAGACGGTGAAGAAGGTCTTCGGTGGGGTGATGGTCGTGGCCGCGCTGAAGCTCATCCTCGGCAAATGATCCAACGGATCAAGGAAGAGGTGGCCCACTGGCACGCGGACATCATCGCGTGGCGCAGATACCTGCACGCGCATCCGGAACTCAGCTACCAGGAACACGGCACCGGGCGCTACGTGGTTGAGCGGCTGCGGGCGATCGGCATCGATGTGCGCCCCGGCGTGGCCGGTACCGGCGCCATCGGGGTGGTGCGTGGCGAAGGGCCGGGGGGTGGTTGCGTCTGTCTACGGGCCGACATCGACGCGCTGCCGATCCACGAGCGCAACACCTGCGACTACCGCAGCCTGAACGAAGGCGTGATGCACGCCTGCGGCCACGACGCCCACACCGCCATGGTATTGGGCGCGGGGGGCATACTGCACGCGTTGTGCAAGGAGTGGGGCGGAACCGTGCTGCTGCTGTTCCAGCCGGGCGAGGAAAAGATACCCGGCGGCGCCACCCTGGTGCTGAAGGAGGACGCCCTGCGCGATCCGCGTCCTTCGGTGATCATAGGCCAGCACTGCACGCCCGAACTGGAGAGTGGCAAATTGGGCTTCCGCGCAGGGCCCTTCCTGGCCAGCAGCGATGAACTGTACGTTACGGTGAAGGGCAAGGGGGGGCATGCTGCACAGCCCGACAAGCTGATCGACCCCATCCTCATCGCCGCGCGGCTGCGGCTGGCGCTGAAGGACGAGTTCGAGGCGCTGCACCCGGGCAAGCCGAAGGTGCTGGCCTTCGGCCGCTTCATCGCCGAAGGCGCCACCAACGTGGTGCCCGATGAGGTGAAGCTGAGCGGCACCCTGCGCGCCTTCGATGAGGATATGCGCATGGAACTGCACACATGGCTGCCGCAGCGCGCGCAGGATATCTGCGCGCAGTATGGCGGCTCCTGTGACTTCCAGGTGCTGAAAGGCTACCCGGTCCTGTTGAGCGATCCGGCGCTCACCGCCCGCGTGCGCGCGGCCGCCGAGGCGCTCGTTGGCCCGGAGAACGTGGTGGACATGGCGCTGCGCATGGGCAGCGAGGACTTCGCCTTCTACACCCACGTTATGCCCGGCTGCTTCTTCCGCCTCGGCACCGGCGTGCCGGGCGAGCCTGCCCGCGGACTGCACACGCCCACCTTCGACATCGACGAGGACGCGCTGCGCACAGGCGCGGCGATGATGGCGTGGGGGGCGGTGAGTGAGTTGGGCGGAGGGCGCTGAAGGCGCCGTTCCCGTATGCCCGCACTCCAAGCGCGGGAGGACTTCAGGTGACGGCAAGAAGCACGCAGAAGGACAGCATGATGTACGCGATCAATGTGGACCACTCATAGCGGAACATCCACGTGTGTTTGCGTTGCTGGATGTTCCACACGGTGTACCATACCCCGATGCTCAACAGCCAGATCGCTTTGGCCATCGTGCTGGGGCCTCAGTTCGCCACCTCGCTCAGGAATTTCAACCGCATGAAGCGGATCTCGTCCTCCTTGTAGTCCCCGCCGAACTCATCGTGGGCGGCCTTCAGGTCATCGCTCTCGGCTTCGCGGAAGTATTCCATGATCTCCTCCTGCTGGTCGGGGTCCAGCACCTCGTTGAGGTGGTAGGAGATGTCCAGGCGCGTGCCGCTCATCACGATGGTCTCCATCTCGGTGAGCAGCGCGTCCATCGTGAGGTTCTTGCTGCGCGCGATGCTCTCCATGGGCAGGCGCTTGTCGATGTTCTGGATGATGTGGACCTTGTTGCTGCTCTTGTTGACCACGGAGCGTACCACCACCTCGTCCTCGCGCTCGATATCGTTCTCGTCCACGTAGCGGGCGATCAGCTCGATGAAGGGCTTGCCGAATTTCTGCGCCTTGCCGGGGCCCACACCGGTGATCTGGGTGAGGTCATCCAGGCTGATGGGGTAGCGCATGGTCATCTCCTCCAGGCTCGGGTCCTGGAAGATCACGTAGGGAGGCAGCTTGTGCTTTTTGGCCACCTCCTGCCGGAGGGACTGCAACATCTTCATCAGTTTCTCATCGGCCGCGGCGCCGCCCTTGCCGCTGGTGAACTCGTCATCGTCCTCGGCCTCGCCCGCGCTGTAGTCGCGCTCCTGGATGAACTGCACGTCCCAGGGCTTCTTGAGGAATTTCTTCCCGGATTCGGTGAGGCTGAGGTTGCCGTAGGTCTCGATGTCCTTGTGGAGGAAGCCCGCCACGGTGGCCTGGCGTATGATACCCATCCAGTGGTGTATATCGTGGTCCTTGCCCGCGCCCCAGTTCTCCAGCTTGTCGGCCTTGTAGTTCTTGGTCTCGCTGGTATCGCCGCCGGTGAGCACGTCCACGATGAACTTGGCGCGGTGGCGCTCCTTGCTCTCCCTGATGGTCTCGAGCACCAGTTCGAGGTCGTCCTTGGCCTCGAAGGGTTCCTTGGGGTTGAGGCAGTTGTCGCAGGCGCCGCAATTGTCACCGGGCATTTCCTCCCCGAAATAGTGGAGCAGGAATTTGCGGCGGCACATGCTGGTCTCGGCGTAGCTCACCGTATCGGCCAGCAGCTGCTTGCCGATCTCCTGTTCGGCCACGGGCTTGCCCTGCAGGAATTTCTCCAGCTTCTCGATGTCCTTGTAGCTGTAGAAGGCCACGCACACACCCTCGCCGCCATCGCGCCCGCCGCGACCGGTCTCCTGGTAGTAGCTCTCTAAGCTCTTCGGTATGTCGTGGTGGATCACGAAGCGCACGTCGGGCTTGTCGATGCCCATGCCGAAGGCGATGGTGGCCACGATCACGTCCACGTCCTCCATCAGGAAGCGGTCCTGGTGGTCGGCGCGCTGGGCGGCGTCCATGCCGGCGTGGTAGGGCAGGGCCTTGATGCCGTTGACGTTGAGGGTCTGGGCGATCTCCTCCACTTTCTTGCGGCTGAGGCAGTAGATGATGCCGCTCTTGCCGCTGTGCTGCTTCACGAACCGGGTGAGTTCGCGGTCCACGTTCACCTTGGGCCGCACCTCGTACATCAGGTTGGGCCGGTTGAAGCTGGCCTTGAAGGTGGTGGCGCCGGGGATGTCGAGGTTCTTGAGGATGTCATCCTGCACCTTCTCGGTGGCGGTGGCGGTGAGGGCGATCACGGGCACGCGCTTGATCTCGTCGAAAATGGTGCGCAGCCGGCGGTATTCGGGCCGGAAGTCGTGGCCCCACTCGCTGATGCAGTGCGCCTCGTCGATGGCGAAGAAGCTGATGCGGATATCGCTGAGGAACTCCACGTTCTCCTTCTTGGTGAGGCTCTCGGGGGCCACGTAAAGGATCTTCGTGATACCCGAACGGATGTCCTTCTTCACCTTCTGGGCCTCGGTGCGGCTGAGGGAGCTGTTGAGGAAGTGGGCCACGCCTTCCTCGTCGCTGAAGCCCCGCAGGGCGTCCACCTGGTTCTTCATCAGGGCGATCAGGGGGCTCACCACGATGGCGGTACCCTCCATCATGAGCGCGGGGAGCTGGTAGCAGAGGCTCTTGCCGCCCCCGGTGGGCATGATCACGAAGGTGTTCTTGCCGTCGAGCACGTTGCGCACAACGGCTTCCTGGTCACCCTTGAATTGCTTGAAACCGAAAAAGCGCTCAAGGGCCTCTTTCGGGGAAAGGTCTACGGCGGTCGTCATAGTAGTTGATGTGCGGCAGGAGCGCGCCGCGTTCGGTCATTCCGGCCGCATAAAATTAGATCAACGGATCCGAAACACCACGCCTCCATTAACAGGACTTGTGTCCCATCCGACGAACCGGCTTTCGGAGCCGATGGGGTTGTTGAGAACTGGGCGGTTCCGGCGAAAGGCACTCGGGTCGCGGGTCTATTTTCGCCTCCGCCGTGCGCAGCGCCTGGCCACCGGGGTGTGGCGTCAGCGGCGGGCGCGCGTCAACACCGGGCATGGCCGCAGCGGGCAAGGAGATGTCGTTCCTCGAGCACCTCGAGGAGTTGCGCTGGACGCTGGTGCGCTCGGCGGGCGTGCTGGTGGCGTGCATGATCGGCGTCTTCATCTGGATCGAGGAGATCTACGACGGCTTCGTCATGGCCCCGTCACGCCCGGATTTCATCACCTATCGGGCGCTGTGCGGGCTGGGCCATCGGCTGGGCATGGACGATTCCTTTTGCGTGCAGGACATGAAATTCAACCTCTTCAGCAACACGCCGCAGCAGGAATTCATGATGTCCTTCAGCCTCTCGTTCACCTTCGGGCTCATCGTGGCCAGCCCCTTCATCATCTGGCAGTTCTGGCGCTTCGTGGCCCCGGGGCTGAAGGTGGGTGAGCGGCGCGCGGCGCGCGGGGTGATGTTCTTCGTGGCCCTGCTCTTCCTGCTGGGCGCGGCCTTCGCTTATTGGGTGCTGGCGCCCATGAGCTTCCAGTTCTTCAATACGTATTCGTTGAGCCCGGGCATCCAGAAGATCTGGACACTGGACAGCTACGTGGGCATCTTCAACAGCTTCCTGCTCTGGACGGGTGTGGCCTTCGAGCTGCCGGTGATCATGGTCTTCCTGGCGCGCATCGGGCTGGTGGGCCCGGCCTTCTTGCGGCAGTACCGGCGGCACGCCTATGTGGTGATCCTGGTGGTGGCGGCCATCATCACCCCGCCCGACGTAGTGAGCCAGGTGCTGGTGACCTTGCCGTTGGCGGCCTTGTACGAGATCAGCATCCTGCTGGCCGCCCGCGCCGAACGGGCCCGTTTGGTGCCCGCCGCCACTTCCCGGGCGGTCCCCGGCGCGCGCTCGGGAACCATCGCCCGCTGAACGGCATGATCCGGCTCCAGCGCCTTCTCCCCATCATCGCCTTCGCCCTGTGCGCCCTGCACGCGGCGGCGCAGACCACCCGCGTGACCGGTGTGGTGAAGGACGTCGCTACCGGCGAGCCCCTGCCCTTCACCAGCGTGGCATTTGTGGACAGCCGCATCGCAACCACCACGGACATCGACGGAAAGTACGCGTTCGACACCTACTACGCCACCGACAGCCTGCGCGCCAGTTGCGTGGGCTACCGGCCGCTCACCATCCCGGTGGAACGTGACGAGGCGCAGACCATCGACTTCGTGCTGGAGAGCTCCCAGGCCGAACTGCCCGAAGTGGTGGTGATCTACAAGGAGAACAGCGCCTTCGCCATCCTGCGGCAGGTGATCCGCAACAAGGCGGTGAACAACCGCGCCAAGCTGACCGCCTACGAATACGAGAGTTACAACAAGGTGGAGTTCGACCTGAACAACATCACCGAGGAGTTCAAGAAGAAGAAGCTGTTCAAGGGCCTGGACTTCATCTTCGACTACGTGGACACCACCACGCGCAAGCCCTCATTGCCCATCTTCATGACCGAGACGCTCAGCGAGGTGTACTACCGGCAGGAGCCCCGTACGCGGCGCGAGATCATCAAGGGCAACCGCGTGAGCGGCGTGGAGAACGAGAGCATCACCCAGTTCATGGGTGATATGTACCAGAACGTGAACATCTATGAGAACTACCTGGACCTGTTCGGCAAGAACTTCACGAGCCCGATAGCGGACGGCGGCAAGGCGCACTACGACTACCTGCTCGTTGACAGCAACTGGGTGGGGCGCAACTGGTGCTACCTCATCCGCTTCAGCCCGAAGCACCGGCAGCAGCTCTGCTTCACGGGCGAGATGTGGATCAATGATACCAGTTTCGCCGTGCGGCGCATCGAGGGCGGCATCGAGCCGGGCACCAACGTGAATTTCGTGCAGGAACTGCGGGTGCGGCAGGAGTACGAGGAGGTGGCCCACGAGGTGTGGATGCTCACGCGCGACGAGATGCTGGCGGACCTGAACCCCGTGCGGGATACCGGGGAAGTGAGCCGGCGCCCCTTCCAGGGCTTCTATGGCCGACGTACCGCCACGTACCGCGATTTCGTCATCAACAAGCCCCGCGAGGACGCCTTCTACAAGGGCATGAGTGAGGTGGTCGTGGACACCGACCCGCTGAGCCTGAGCGCCGATTGGTGGGACACGCACCGCCACGAGCAGCTGAGCAAGCGCGAGGACGACATCTACCACATGGTGGACACGATGAAGACCGTGCCGCGCTTCAAGACCTACCTGGACATCATCACCACGGTGGTCACGGGCTATTACGTCACGGGGCCGGTGGAGATCGGGCCGTACTTCAACATCTTCAGCTTCAATCCCGTGGAGGGCCCGCGCTTCCGGGTGGGCGCACGCACGAGCAACGCCTTCAGCCGGCGCGTGGAGTACGAGGGCTTCCTGGCCTACGGCCTGAAGGACCGCGAATTCAAGTACGGCATCGGCGGGCGCGGTTTCATCACCAAAGAGCCCCGCCAGTTGTGGGGGGCCAACTATGCGCACGACATCGAACAGTTGGGCCAGAGCACCAACGCGTTCCGCCAGGACAACCTCTTCAGCAGCGCGTTCCGCCGAACGCCCAACAACAAGCTGACGATGGTGGACGAGTACCGCCTGAGCTACGAGCGCGAATGGTTCCAGGGCTTCAGCACCACCCTGCTGCTGCGCTACCGCACGCTTTCCCCGCGCGGCGATCTGGAATACCTGCGGGCACAGGAGCCCTTGTCGCTCGGGCCGGTCGCGGTGCCATCCATCCGCACCGCGGAAGTGGCCGTGAACACGCGCTTCGCCTTCCGCGAGAAGCACGTGAGCGGCACCTTCCGCCGCGTGAGCCTAGGCACCAGCTACCCCGTGGTGGAACTGCACGCCGCCTACGGCATTCCCCGTCTGTTGCTCAGCGACTACGAGTACCTCAAACTCGTGCTGCGCCTTTCACACCGGGTGCCCACGGGCGCCCTCGGCAACTTCCGCTACGCCGTTGAGGGCGGCGGTATCCAGGGCACCTTGCCCTACCCGCTGCTCATCATCCACCCGGGCAACGAGACCTTCTACTACGACGACGCGGCGTACAACACCATGAACTACTTCGAGTTCATCAGTGACCGCTATGCCAGCCTCTGGGCCGAACAGCATTTCGACGGCTACTTCCTGAACAGGATCCCTCTGCTTCGCCGACTGAAGTGGCGTGAGGTGCTGGGCGCCAAGGTGCTGGTGGGCGACCTGGACGGCCGACACCAGGATGAACTGCTGCTGCTTGACCTGATGAGCAAGCTCAACGGCACGCCTTTCGTGGAGGCCAGCGCCGGCATCGAGAACATCTTCAAATGCCTGCGCGTGGACGGTATCTGGCGCCTCACGCACAACGATGCGCCCCGGGCCACGAACTTCGCCCTGCGGATGAAACTGATCCTCAACTTCTGATGCTGCGCGCCGAGGACCTCGTGAAGCGCTACAAGGGCCGCACCGTGGTGGGCGGTGTGAGCGTGCAAGTGGAGCAGGGCGAGATCGTGGGGCTCCTGGGGCCCAACGGCGCCGGCAAGACCACCACCTTCTACATGGTCACCGGCCTCATCAAGCCCAACAGTGGTGCGGTGTACCTCGGCGATCAGGAGATCACGCGCCTGCCCATGTACAAGCGCGCCAAGCTCGGCATCGGCTACCTGCCGCAGGAGGCCAGCGTGTTCCGCAAGCTGAGCGTGGAGGACAACATCCGGGCGATCCTCGAAATGACGGATCTTTCCAAGGCTGCACGTGACGAGAAGCTCGAACGCCTGCTGGCCGAGTTCAGCCTGGGCCACGTGCGCAGGAACATGGGCGACGTGCTCAGCGGCGGCGAACGGCGCCGCACCGAGATCGCCCGCGCCCTGGCCACCGACCCCAAGTTCATCCTGCTCGACGAGCCCTTCGCCGGCGTGGACCCCATCGCCGTGGAGGACATCCAGGGCATCGTGTCGCAATTGAAGCAGCGCAACATCGGTGTGCTCATCACCGACCACAACGTGCAGGAAACGCTCAGCATCACCGACCGCGCCTACCTGCTCTTCGAGGGAAAGATCCTCAAACAAGGTACCGCCGAGGAGCTGGCGGCCGACGAGCAGGTGCGCAAGGTGTACCTGGGGCAGAACTTCGAATTGCGGCGGGCGAAGGGTTGAGAAGCTTCAAGTCCCAAGGCTCAAGCTTCAAGTGTGAAATGCGTCCGTGCGCTTGGAGACGCTGACTCCTTGTTATCGGGTCTTTTCAACTCCCGCACGCGTTACTGGAATCCCGTCGTGATACGTCCATCCGCGGATCTCACAGATCACGCAGATGAATACGGTCCACCGATTTCCACCGATCGCACCGATCACCCCGATGAGGGAAATTGGATACGGATGCTCACCGATGCTCGCGAGGCTCGCGAAATGCAGCCTGCCGCGCAGCGGCCAAGATCTGCGGAAAACGGATAGAGAGTGCGCCTCAGGCGGACGAATTATGACGGAAGTCTACTGTTGGCGATGAAAACGGTCAGTCGTTCTTCAAGATCGAACGTCCGCTCTTCCATGCTTCCAGAAGGGCATTTCGGGTTCGGTGCTTGAAACTTGCGACTTGAAGCTTCGGTCAAGCCTCTTCCACCGAGAACGCGTACTTCTCCATGATCAGGTTGGCCAGCAGCTTCTTGCACGCCTCGTCCACCTTGGCCTCTGCGGCCTTCTTGTCGGCGGCTTCCACCTGCAGGGTGATATGCTTGCCGATGCGCACGCCGGTGATCTCGGGCAGGCCGAGGTTGCCCATGCTGCTGCTCACGGCCTTGCCCTGCGGATCCAGCAGGTT
>Ga0138256_10000550_pt1 | contig 41046 bp, 36 predicted proteins | sample KNB2016incub_MG_FD_105486 | JGI IMG/M metagenome (GOLD analysis project Ga0138256, IMG submission 105486) | Active sludge microbial communities from wastewater in Klosterneuburg, Austria - KNB2014incub_MG | ecosystem: Engineered > WWTP > Activated sludge > Unclassified | place: Austria... | reverse complement strand
CAGCGCCGCTGGCCAGAATGAAGGAAGGGGCCTTCGCTTACGCTCCAGCCCCTTCCTTCATGCCGCTACAACTGGCGGCAAATTACCAATTAAACCCGGACTCCTGAATGGGGGTTGACCATGGACAGGTCAGCACTAGCGGGTTTTTGCGGTTTTTATGAGAAAAATTCCCTAAACCAGGCGCAGGGAAAATTTTCTGCCCCCACAGGGAATAATTCGCCAGTTGCAGAGAATTTTCTGCGGATATCGGGGCTCAGATCATCCGCGCATTGTTGCCAATGGCTTTCTTTAAACAGTTATTTTCACAAGAGTAGAAAAGCATGCGCGATAAATTATTTCTTCGCGCATGCTTTTAAAAAGATCAAATTAACCTTTAATCTGCTTGGCAATATCAGCAGATTTTACAAGACCAGCAGAACGGCTAACTTCATTCTGACCTTTGTAGAGAATGAGTGCGCCCTGCATGCCAACATTGAATTTTTTCAGATTGGCCGTGTCGTTGTTGTAATCAACAACAAGAACCTTCAAATCTTTATAGGCAGGGTCTGCGTAGATTGCATTTAAAGCCTGCTTCTGCTCTGCGCACATCGGGCAGCCCTTTTTGTGGAAAGCGACAAAGAAAGGTTTGCCGCTGGCCTGCGCTTCAGAAAATGCTTCTGACGTAAAAGCGGCTTCATGGCTCATTTCCATTTTCTCCATCTTATCCATTTTTTCCATGGAGTCTGACTTTTCCATCATGGCATCGGATTTCTCCATGGCCATACCGTCATTTTTCATCATCATTTTATCATCGGCGGCGAAACCAGGGGCGCTTGTTAAAACACCGAACGTCATCGCAGCGCAGGTCATTAGAGCTAAGGTATTGATCTTTTTCATTTTAATCTCCAGTTTTGGTTTTATACATGGAAGACCGATTGATCTTCTGTTAGCCTTACGGAGATGATTAAACAAAGGTTACAAACTATTTTTGTAACCTTTCCAGATTCCCAGACGTAACCATGACAGTACATAAAGACACAGACGATTTAGATACATCACTGCGGCAGCTTGTCATGGAAACACGTCAGGGCCAAAAGGCCAGCTATAGAATTCTACTGGAAACGCTTGCGCCGTTTGTACGCCGTAACAGCGCCACTTTCCTTGCCCGCTATGGTCAGGTCAGCATGGCCGAAGATATCACGCAGGAAGTTCTGCTAGCTGTTCATTTAAAGCTGCATACTTATGACGAGAATTTATCATTTATTGCCTGGGTGCGCGCCGTGATGAAACATAAGGTTATTGATGCGCTGCGCCGTAACAAGGTGAAAACTGTTTCAACAGATAGTCTGGAATTCTGGGAGCCTGCTGATACCGCAAATCCTGAAATACAGGCGATCCATCATGATCTGCAAAAACTGCTTGGATATTTAAAGCCCCCGGCAGGTGACATTATATATGCCTTTAAGGTCGAAGGCGCGTCTGTTCAGGAACTGGCTGCACAACACCAGACATCCGAGAGCAATATTAAAGTGATCGTGCATCGCGGCTTACAAAAACTATCAGATATCATTGCCAAGGATAAGGCAGCATAAAATGAAAACAGATGAACTAATCAATATCCTGTCACAATCGCCGCAGCCAAAAACGCCGCTTTCGCTTAAATACGCACTTGCCCTTATCTTATTGGCGAGCATCATTGTAACCTTGTCTGTTCTTGGACTACGGCCCGATCTCGCCCACATCGCGGCTGATTTAACAGCCCTTCACAAGACAATCCTGCTGGCGTCCATTCTGTGGATCGCGGGCTGGGCATTGGTCAATTCTGCCAAGCCATTGCCAGAAAAAAAGAATTTTGCAATCTGCCCATGGCTTCTTGTGGGTCTGTTCGGCGGTTCAATTGCCTTTGAATGGTTCACTACGCCATCAAATGAAATTCTGGCGCTTTTTCTGCTGCCCAATTTTTCTGTATGCCTGATCGCCGTCACTACATACGGTGCAATAGGGGCTGTCTTCCTGACATGGCTCATGAAATCCTATGCGCCCGCGCATGAGAAAAAGACCGGCATATTAATCGGCCTTGCGGCTGCGGGCGCAGGCGCACTCGGCTATTCCATTCATTGCCCGGTTGATAGCCCCACCTTCATAACGATTGCCTATGGCCTGCCTGTGCTAGTCATTTCAGCCGTTACGGGGCTTTTAGCCCCCCGTTTCATTAAATGGTAGTGAGGCTGTAACCTTTCACCCAATCCTTGCGTAATCATCGGTAGAACACACATTTATGGAGTGACCGATGATTAATTTGACACAATCCGCGCTTGCCTTAGCCGAAGGCTTTGGCCTTGCTTTGTCACCCTGCATCCTGCCCATCCTGCCTCTTATTCTGGCGACATCGGCCTCGGGCAGCCGCTGGCGGCCCTTGCAGATTGTTCTGGGCTTTATCATCAGTTTTACAGCCTTCTCCCTGATAGCCCGCCAGATCCTCGCTGCGACAGGCATTCAGCAAGATCAAATACAATTTGGCGCATTCTTTCTGTTGTTGGTTTTTGGTCTCGTCATGTTGATCCCCAAACTGGAAGAAAAATTCGCCAGCCTGACCGGTGGACTAGCAGGAAAAGCGAACAACATCAGCAGCGGCAGCCTTTCCACGAAAGCTGGCGGCGGTTTTATCATTGGTGCGCTCATTGGCCTTGTCTGGACACCCTGCGCTGGCCCCATCATGGCTGTAGCCTTGCTACAGGTCATTCAATCGCAAACAAATTTTGATGCTATTGCGACGATAGCGGCATTCAGCATCGGTGCAGGGATACCAATGCTTATTATAGGATATTCCGGTCAGGCTCTAACAAAATACGTCCGTGCGCTTGCGCGTCATGCGATCCTAATTCGCAGGGCCATGGGCGTTGTGATTGTTATCTTTTCTTTGATGGGATTGTTTGGGTTTAATCTCGGTGAATGGGTTGTCACTAGTGCGGGTGCCAGCGAGCAGCAGGTGGAATCACAAAATGCTTTAATTGATGGCCTTAATAACCCATATCCCGCACCTCAGATTACAGGCATCACGCATTGGCTGAATTCAGAAGCCCTGAACATGGAGTCATTAAAAGGCAAAGTTGTGCTGATTGATTTCTGGACGTATTCCTGCATTAACTGCATCCGTACATTTCCTCATATAAAATCATGGCATGAAAAATACAAAGATGACGGCCTTGTCATTATTGGTGTTCACGCACCTGAATTTGCCTTTGAAGGAAAAAAAGAGAACGTAGAAAAAGCCTTGAAGAAATTTGGCATCACATATCCTGTAGCGATGGATAATGATTTTTCGACATGGAAAAACTTTGAGAATAGATACTGGCCTGCTCATTACCTGATCGACCGTAACGGACAGGTTGTCTACACGCATTTTGGTGAAGGGAAATACGATGTCACAGAAAACAATATCCGTCATCTACTGGGCATTAAAAAGCAGGCAAACCTAAATACTGGCGCTGATGTCACAGCAGATGATCAGACCCATGAAACCTATCTGGGCACGGATCGCGCCAAAAACGAAGCCGAAGCGAATGCGCAAAATATTCCTCTGCATCACTGGGCGTTGACAGGCGCGTGGCTACGAACGGGAGAGCACATTGAAACGGCCGCGCCGGGAGATGCGCTTACGCTTCATTACCGTGCTAAAAAAGTTTTTCTGGTCATGGAGAGTGCGGATGAAACACCGAAGACAGTCAGTATTCTGCGCGATGGTCAGGAGAAAAATATAACCATCACAGAATCAAAACTGTATGAAATTGTTCTTGATGATAAATCCAGTGAGGGGATCGTCACCATAAAATCCCAGCCCCCCGGCCTACGCCTGTTTGCCTTCACGTTTGAAAGCTGAAATACAAATTTTCTTTGGCTGAACTCTGAACCTCAGTCAGTGTGCTGTCAGACAAACGCTAACTTTTCTCCTAAACTATAATTAAGTTTTCGCTACGCGCAGGTCTCCTTCCATGCATTGATAGAATTTTGGCGTAAATTCTTAAAGCTTTGTCGATTTTCTAAATGGCGTTGATTGTTGAAGTGATTTTGGAAGGTGGATTGAATTGAGATGAATTTCTGTAATGATCGCATCAAGCGAAATTTGTTCATTCCTCTCTCTCGCCTTCGAAAATGTAGATGTGAATTCTCAATCTGGTTGTTCTTGTAACGCCCCGTTTCCTGAAGGTGATCGAGATTCAAATCTCTAAGCGCTGCCTTGTATGAAGGTAGTTTATCAGTAACGATTTCTTTTGGGTGACCATATCGAGACATCAGTTTTTTCAATACTTTGCGCGCCACCTTACGATTTCTTCTTTTCGAAACGAAACAGTCTAAAACCGTTCCTTCGTGATCAATGGCTCGCCACAGATAATGAGTTTGCCCATTGATTTTGACGAACACTTCATCAATATGCCAACGCCAATTTGAATGAGGATGCATGGCTTTTTTCTTAAGGTCTTTAGCGAAAAGATGCCCAAATTTGTTCCACCAATAGCGCACCGTTTCATGGCAAATATCAATCCCACGCTCATGAAGGATATCTTCAACTTGTCGCAAGCTCAGCGGGTAACGAACGTAATACATTACCGCTAATTTGATGATTTCTGGACTGGTTTTGTAATATTTAAACGGATCTATTTTGCTCATAATCAGCAAAATATCACAACACGCCTCAAAATCCCGTTTTAATCTGACAAGACCGTTGTTCCAAGTCTTTTTTAATGCTCACGATATAAATCCTTTTTCTATACGATGATTGTGCCGTTGTTTTTAAGAGCCGCTTCATCGGTTAGACCAGTAGCATTTTCAATAGTGGCAATCTGCGTCCAGACAGTGCCGCCAGCGCATCTTCGCCTTCACCCTGGGCCGCACCGAAAGGCAAACCGCCAATGTCGCATTATATAAGCCATTGATATTATAGAAAAATTATCGTGACTTGGGCTTGTCGTAGTAAACCGTGTTCTTGTTATCCGTGTAAATCTTGAGATTATTTTCATCCGGCGACTGACGATAGATGAACAAGACATTCTCCATCTCGGTTTTGCTCCAACCGTCATAAGTGCCGATCACTTGACGCACCGCGAACGGGAAAACCGAACTGAACGTGTTATCCAGATTGCGCGAGAACGGATCGGCAAAGCCCGGGCTGATGATGAAATTGCAAATCACGATGCCGCCGGGAGCTAAACGTTTTTTAACCCGCTGGAAAAATTCCTGCGTCACAAGGTTTTCCGGCAATGTGATGCTGCCCTGATACGCATCGAGAACAATCACGTCATATTTTTCATCGCCCTGAATCAAAAACGATTCCGCCGCCACCGGATGAAACGTTTTATTCGGCCCCAATTCCTTGCCGAGGAAATAATCTTCAGCCACATCCTTCAGATTCGGATCGATATCGACGTAATGATAGATATTAATATCCTCATCAATGCCCAACGTGAACCCGCCCGCGCCCAAAACCAATATATTGAGCGGCTCCTCCGAGAGTTCACGCGTGTAAATGTAATGATTCTCAATGAAATGGGCATATTCATGCTTTAATTTCTGCGTCGGGCTATACAGAGAATCCGAGTTCTTGTTCAGCGAGAAGATTTTGATGTCCGTGCCCGGTTTTTCAAAAATCTGGATGACGTTATATTGATTGAAGGCAACGATATTTAATTTTTTGAGCTGCACGTCGGAATTGAAAAAGATACCGACAGCCATAAGCACAACGATCAGAATTTTAGAAAGAATATATTTTCGTCTGCCGACGATAAAAAACAACAGCGTCAATAACACAAAATTCAAAGCCGCCGTGTAATGCACGCCTATCGTCGCCATCAGCACCAGCGTCGAAAACGTCGCGCCGAGGAACGAACCGATCGTCGAGAGGAAAAGAATTTTACCCGTCACACGCGAGAGTTTTTCTTTTGAAAAATAATGACTAACCAGCGGAATAGTCTGACCCAGCAAAAACACCGGCACGATCAAAAACAGGCCTGAATAAATCGACGCCAAGATGATGCGGTTTGAAATGCCGAGCTTGATCAGCTCTTCCATGAAGAACAACAGCGGCCCGTACGACAATCCGAAAACCAGGAACACCGTCGAAATGAGAATATTATTCGCCAGCTTCGCGCGCGGCCCGACGAAACGCCCCCTGCGGTTGGTGTAAGGCTTGAAACGCCCGCCGTAATAATAACCGAACGACAACGGCAGCAGCACCGCAGCAATAATCACCGACACCACATCCGTCCCGCTGCCGATAAACGGCACGGTCACGCGGATCGCCAGCAACTCCGAGGAGAGGACGATATAGCCCTCGATAATGATAATGGCAAAAAGTGCAAAAAATGCTTTTCGGGACAAAGTCATGCCGCAAGCCTAGCGAAATATGGGAGGCGAGAAAAGGGCGAGTTTCAGCCGGGCTCGAAATCATCCGGCTTTGTGAGCAACCGCCCGAGTTCAATACGAGTGCCGATGCTTTTCAGAACCTCCAGCGCGTGCATTCTTTGGCACTTCTTCAAGGCATGGCTCAGCGCATCCTCGGCTTTGTCGTGCGCCTGATCGGATGACATCTCCTGCATTGAGCCAAGGGTTGCCCTGGTGTGATCATATTCCGGGCCATTAATGCCGCCTTTGATAACCCACGCGCCGTCTTTTTGATGAACCCTGAGAACAGCATCATCCAGCCATTGATGATCGCCTGTTCTTGCATACGTCAGGTCATCGAAGGTGGCTTCTTCAGGAGCAAAGCCTTTCAATCGGATTTTGACTCTTATCCGCTTCCGGTTCTTTCCGGTTTCTTTGTCCAAATATTGGCGTATTTCAAAAGTTGCCATTGTCAGTCTCCACGATGCGTGTTCAATCACACAGCTTCACGGTGACTCCTACCTAAATGCTCCTGTTTGGTTTACCGGGTTTAAAGTTTTTGCTTATTTCCGGTCAAAATTTCAACAGCTAAGCATTATGGATAGCTGAACCTTCCATAAAACTGCTGCTAATTATCGTGGTGGTTCAGTAGGCAATGTCCCTGTAGTGTCCCTTAAGAAGGGGCCTTAGCGGTAAAATGGTGCCGGCAGAGAGGATTGAACTCCCGACCTTCGGTTTACAAAACCGCTGCTCTACCGCTGAGCTATGCCGGCGCCTGAAAGGGCTAAAAAGCCCGAAATCTGGCCAGGGGCCTGAAAACGACCCTCAAGGCCCTCGCTTTTAGCAAATAAACACCTGCCTGAACAGCATTTTTCGCATATTCCACCCCCAGCCCTTTTAGGGGGCCTGAAGGTGGTTTTTAAAGGCTTTTTCTGCTATATTACTACAGAACCATATAAGGCCCCGGAAAGGGGCAAAACAGGCACGTCTTGGCGGACAAAAAGGATAATTCGTTATACGAAAACGGCATTGGCTGGGGCATCATGCTTGTGGTCCTGGCCGTTTTGCTATGGCTGTTCTGGTACTATTTCGACGATGAAATCCGCAACGTGGTGCGCTGGATCCGTTACACCGAAATGTGGATCCTGCAATGGTTCATCGATAACGAGCGCGTCGTCACCTACGATTATAATAACAAGCCCATTTATTGGAAGGATGGCTTCCGCGACACAACGCGCTTCGACCAGGGCGAGTTGACCTATTCTCACCTCGCCTATTTCAGCCTGCTGACAATGCAGCAGATGAAAATGTTTTTCGTCGGGATTTTTGCCGCCGCTTCTATGTGGTGCATGTTCCTCGGACCCGGCACGCAGTTCCGCAAAAAATACGATCTCGAAGGCATCATCGAGCGCCAGAGTCAGAATTTCAAAATCATCCGCCCCTTCGTCAGGTTCAATCCGCAAAAGCAACCTCCTCGCCCGCCAGGCGCACCCGTACCTGCGGAACTACCGATGTTCGCCGAGGCACTGGGGCCCGAAGAATGGCTCGCCTACAACGTCATCCCCGCGCCGGATGGCAAGGTCGACGAAAACGCCGCCGCCACCGCATTCCGCAAACAGCTCGGCGGACGCTGGAAAGGACCGAACGAGCTCGAGCCCTACAAACAAATCCTGCTCGCCGTGTTCTGCCTCAAGGCCTCGCGCAAAAGAAAAGACGCCGACGAAATGATCGGCAGACTGGCACTGTGCTGGAGCGGCGTGAGCGGCTTTCGTCTCGGCAAGGATGGCAAGCTTCTGCGCGATGCGCGCCGCATCCTGAAAGATAAAAATCTCGCGGGTAAAATTCTCTCGCAATGCAACCGTCACGCCTTTGAAACCACCGCTCTGCTCCGCGCCCTTGCTTTCGCGCGCGAGGAAGGCGGCGTACTTGCTCCGGCGACATTCGTGTGGCTGCGCGCACATGACCGCGTATTGTGGTATCCGCTGAACAATCTCGGTCGCCAGTCCTTCCATCCCGAAGCGATGGGCGCCATGTCACATTACAAGGCCGAGCGCCTGACGCAGCGACCCATTCCCGTCCCGAAAGTCGAGGACGCTGTGAAAACCATCAAGGAATATATGGGCTCGATCCGCGCGCGACCGATTCCACAACTCGACTACAAAGACTCAAAAAAGCGCGGCGTAAAAAAAGCTGTGTAGATAATTTCAATCATCAGGAGACTTTTTAAAATGAGACTTGCATCTAAAAAAATCCAGAGTAACTCCAGCGCTCGCGTCGTCGACGGCAAACTCATACTGACCTATCCCGAGGCGGTGACCCCCGTGGTCTGGCAGATGGATCTCGCGCAGGCCAAAGCCTCGGCGCTCGAAGTACGCGAAAGCCCAAAAGGCGTCAGCCTGGTTTTAAAAACGGCCAAGGGCGAGACCGTTGAAATTGCGCCCTTCGCAACTAAAGGCGAGGCCGTTGAAGCCCTGATGGCGGCGGCAAGAGCGCTTGAAGGCGCACACGGCCAGATACGTCCGGCAGGCGCGGCAAACAGCGCGGATAATGTTTCCGGCGTACCGATTAAAAAACACAACCGCTGGGCCGCAGGTCTCCTCGGCGTACTCTTGATCGTGGTTTTGCTGATGATCTGGGCGTCTCTTGCACCGCGCCCGGCAATCAGCGTCGATGGTTCGGCTACCGCTTCGCCCAGTGGCCAGACCAGCTTCGGACAGAAGGAAGAAAACGGCGTGCCGCTTTCAGCTGATGAATTTTTGCTGAAAAACAGGGCGCAATAACTGAAGGTATAACCGGAACAGGCCATGGCTCTCGACCAGAGAAAATACGAGCATAAACATACGGCGATCCTTCGGGATGTTCGCCCGATGTCGGTTCGTTTTGCCGATGCGTTGCAGAAGCCTTCCTATTCCGGCGTTATCTTCTTTCTTGTCGCGATTTGCATTTATCTGAATGACTGGGCGCTGGCGTTCGGCGACCTTGTCCTGTTCCTGATGCTTCTGTATTTCTTCTGGTTGCAGATGCGCGACCGCACTCTGCCCTTCAAAATGCCGCTGGGTGCGAAGTACAAGGACAAGAACAACGAGGGCGGCGGGCGCAAGGGACTGGCCGAAGGTATTTTGTACCTGGGCAACTCGGAACTTACCGGCGAAGAGGTCTGGTTCACAAACTCTGATGCCCGTACGCACGTTCTTTATCTCGGAACCACCGGCGCCGGTAAAACCGAGGGCCTCAAATCCATGGTCACCAATGCCCTCTGCTGGGGCTCGGGCTTCGTCTATGTCGACGGTAAAGCCGACACCGATCTGTGGTCGTCGCTCTCATCGCTCGTGCGCCGCTTCGGCCGCGACGACGATTTGATGGTCCTCAACTACATGACAGGCAACACCGACGTGAAGGCGCCGTCGAACACCATGAACCCGTTCTCGTCGGGCTCGGCTTCATACCTCACCAACATGCTCGTCAGCCTGATGCCGGAATCGCAGGGCGATAACGCGATGTGGCAGGAACGCGCCGTCTCGCTCATCGGTGCTCTGATGCCCGCGCTGACATGGAAACGCGACAACCAGGACATGCCGCTGTCGGTCCGTACGATCCGCGATTACCTTTCGCTTAACAACGTCATCAAAATCTCGCGCGATCAGGCAATTCCCGAACATACGCGCGTCAGTATTAAAGGCTATCTCGATACCCTGCCCGGCTTCGTCGGCGAGGCCTATGATGAAAACGGCGCAATCAAACCACCCAGCGGCGGCGCACCCGCTTACGACACGACAACCGCCAGCCAGCAGCACGGCTACCTCGCCATGCAGTTCACGCGCTCGCTGCAATCGTTAGGCGATGAATACGGCTACATCTTCGACACCCAGGCCGCCGACATCGACATGGTGGACGTCGTGCTTAACCGCCGCATCGTCATTGTCCTGATCCCGGCTCTTGAAAAATCGAACGATGAAATCGCCAACCTCGGTAAAATCGTCGCCGCGACGATGAAAGGCATGATGGGCTCGACACTCGGCTCCACGGTTGAAGGCTCGAGCGAAACCGTCATCGAAAACAAACCGACGCACTCCTCGACGCCGTTCATGACAGTCTTCGACGAAGTCGGCTACTACACCGCGCAGGGCATGGCGGTCATGGCGGCGCAGGCCCGCTCGCTCGGCTTCAGCCTCGTTTTCTCCGGTCAGGACATTCCGGCCATGAAAAAACGCGTGCGGGAAGAAGCAAACTCCATCCTCGCGAACTGTAACATCAAGATTTTCGGCAAGCTCGAAGACCCGACGGAAACCAAGGATTTCTTCGAGAAAACCGTGGGCAAGGCGCTGGTTACGGAAGTTTCCGGCTTCCAGACCGGCGCAGGTTCCAGCAGCTATTACGATACCCGCCAGGCAGGCGTGCAGGTCCGCGACCGTGCGAGCTACGAAGGCTTGCGCGGTTTCACCGAAGGCCAGGCGGTCATTGCTTTCGGAAAAATTGTCGCCGACTGCAAAATCTTTTATTCGAATCCGGGCTTCGCCAAGGCCATGCGTGTTACGCGTTACATGGCGCTGCCGCCGCCTGACGAAGAAGTCCTCAAGCACGCCGCCGCGATCACGAAATTGCGCGACCTCCTCGTCAACAAGACATGGACCGCCGAGCGCACCGATGTTGCGGTTGAAACGCCCGCCGAAATCGACGCCATGGCCGACGGCCTCAAGGTCACCCGCAAAAAAGAAATCGATCCTGTCGATCAGGGCATCGTCTCGGTTGTCAAAGTCCATGCGCTGACGGGTAACATGCAGGAAGCGCCAATAGTCGAAACCCCAACGGTCCCTTCCGGCCCTACGGCAACAAGACCGCAGGACCCACCGCTCTTCTCCGCGCCGCCAGCACTGCCGCCTGCCGCTCCACCAGTCACGCCGCCGCAAACCGGTGCAAGCCCAATGGGCTTCTTCAAAACGCCGGGCGCAACGCCCCCCGCAGCTCAAGACGAAAGCAAATCGTGGGAGCGGTTGGTCGACGAAGCCGAGGAAACCCGTGCCGAAACACCTCCGCCATCGGAAAAGCCTGCCATTTTCAAAACGCCGACCGCCCAGCCGCCTGTTATGCCTCCTGCCGCGCCGCCGACAACACCTCCGCCCGCCGCTGCGGCCCCGGCAACACCTGCACAACCGAAGCAGCCTAAATTGCCCAAAGAAATTCAGGACATCATCGAAGCGGCCGCCAAGGCTTCCGGCAAGGAAATCTTCAAGGACGAAAAAGACGAAAGCGGCATTGATGCAGCCGAGTAATTCTTCTTCCAAAAATGCCGAGCACGGCAACGTGTTCCTGTTCATTCTTCTCGGCGTGATTTTATTTGCGGCACTGGCCTTCGCGGTTTCACGCGGCTTCCGCAGCGACACCACAACGGCGATGTCACAACGCAAGGCAGAGCTTCTCGCCGTGGATGTCATCGCCTTCGCGCAGCGTCTTGAGCGCACCGTTGCAAAAATGCAGCGCAGTGGCATCTCCGAAAACGACATCAGCTTCGAAAACCCTGTCGATGCGGGCTATGCGCACACTCCATCTGCGGACAATCAAAATATCTTTCACGGCGATGGCGGCGCGATCAGCCGCCAGGGTGCGCCCTCCGGCGCCAATGACGGCAGTGCGTGGCATTACACCGGCCACACCTGCATCGCCGATCTGGGAACGGGAGCAACCGGCTGCGCCTCCAACACAGCATCCGACGAGGAACTCATTGCGGTGCTGCCGAACGTCAACGCAACCGTCTGCGGAATCATTGATAAAAAACTCGGCATCTCGGCCATTCCAGCCAACACCGGCACCGCCTATTCCGCGACGAAATTCACGGGAACATACGCCGACGGATCGGAAATAATTTTAGATCGCAGCCGCAACGCCGCCTGCTACAGCCAGGGCGGCAATTATTATTTCTATCATGTGCTGATCGCCCGTTAGGCGAGGCTGTACCAGGTCGAGCGTGCCTGACCGTAACGCTTCAGATAACCACCCTCTACCAGCTCACCGAGCCGCAATTTAACGGTCGAACGGCGACCGCGCGTCAATTTGATGATCTGGTGTATCTGCATGCGCTGGTTTTCCTCGAACAGCTTCATGATACGCCCCGAAAGGGTCGGCAGATGCGTCAGCGCCTTTTCCTTTTCATTGATACGCTGCTCAAGCGTTTCCTTCTGCTTGCGCAGGACGATAAAGAAACAACGCAGCCACATGCTCCAATCCGGCGTGCCGTTCTCAAGTGATTCCTGGTTGTGCCGCAGCGCACGGAAAACCGTGCCGCCCTCATCCGCCATGATTTTATCGAGCGGCAGATATGGCGCGTAAGTGTAACCGGATTTCAGCATCAGCAGCAGAACAAGAAACCGCGCGGTTTTCAAATTGCCTTCGTCAAACGGGCTGATCTGCAGGAACACCGCCGTAAACGCCGCGATGGAAATCAGCGGGTGCTGTTCGCCTTCTTCCATGGTTTTATTGAGCCATGTGACAAGTTTGGTGAGGAGTTTTTCCACCTGTTCCGGCGTAGCGGTTTCGATTTGCCCCGCAACGCCAGCACCGTTCATGATTTCCAGCGGCTTCGTTTCGGTTTTGTAGGGACTAATTCCGCGCGTGCCTGTCTGCAACCCGTGCAGGATGCGGATAATGTCGACCGTAATCGCCTGATCTTTCAGTGGCCCAAGAACCTGCTTGAAATTGTTGCCATGACCCGCAACATCGCCCAGCAAATTCAGGCCAGTTGTATGCTTGTCGAGCGCGTTCCAAAGCCCTTTGAACTCATCGACCTCGCAGGCGCTGAGCAGCGTTTCAGGGGTAATGCGGATGGCATCCATTCCAAGCATTGGCCGATAATAGCCAAAAACGAATCGCTTTCAAGACTTGACAGGAATTTACATTTTTTCGGGGATCTGGATGCCCAGAAGCCCCAGAACCAGCGTTAATTGCCGGAAAGTCAGGGCGCAGAGCGCCAGGCGACTGGCCCGTAAGCCCTCGTCCGGCTCGGAAATGATGTGGCAGGAGCCGTAGAAACTGCTGAATTCCTGCGCCAGTTTGAAGGCGTAATCGCACAGCACATGCGGCGTGTAATCACGCAGGGCAGCCGCGAAATAATCCGGCAATTCGGTCAGCAGCAGGGCCAACTTCCGGTCTTCATCTTTAATGAAGAATTGCGCCGAAATTTTTTCTTCCGCGCCCGCCTTTTTCAAAAGCGATTTGATACGTACGGCCTGATAGAGAAGATAAGGCCCAGTCTTGCCTTCAAATGTCGTCATACGATCAAGATCGAAAACATAATCGGCGATGCGGTTATTTTGAAGATCAGCGAACTTGATCGCGGCAAGGGCGACCTTGTGCGCGATATCATTATCCTGCTCAAGCCCCGCCTCGGCCAGCCGCGCCTGCGCCTTTTCAACGCCCATGCGGATCAGATCTTCCAGCTTCATAATACCGCCCGCGCGGGTCTTGAAGGGCTTGCCGTCCGTGCCGTTCATCGTGCCGAAACCCGCGAAGGTAAGCTCCACAGTGTCCGGCGCAATGCCGGAGAGGCGCGCGGCACGAAACACCTGCTCGAAATGCAGATGCTGGCGCTGGTCGACGACATAAAGAATTTTTGCAGGCTTGTTTTCTTCAACGCGCTCGACAATCGTGGCCATGTCGGTTGTACTGTAAAGAACGGCGCCATCACGCTTGTATAAAATCAGCGGCGGCATTTCCTTTTTATCATCCGGTTTCGCTACAGGCACCACCAGAGCGCCTTCGCTTTCAACAGCTAAACCCTTTTTCTTCAGGCTTTCGACCATCGGCGCGATAAGTTTATGAACGCTGGACTCGCCTTTCCAGAGATCAAAATGCACACCCAGCGCATCGAAATTCTTTTTCATGCCTGCGATGGAAATGTCGATGAAATTTTTCCAGACTTTCGTATAAACCGCGTCGCCATCCTGCAATTTCACAGTCGCGGCACGGGCGCGTTCGGCTCTCGCCTCATCTTCCTTGCAGGCTTTGGACGCAGCCGGGTAAATTTCCTCCAGCTCATCCATCGTCACGGGTTTATCGAGACGGCCGCGCAATTCGAGTTCAGAAATAATCTGCCCCATCGGCGTGCCCCAGTCGCCGAGATGCACATCGCCAAGCGCGTTATAACCCGCAAATTTTGTTATGCGTCGCAACGCGTCGCCAATGATCGAAGATCTTAAATGCCCGACATGCATCGGCTTGGCGATGTTTGGACCGCCGTAATCGAGAACCACGGTGCCTTTTGCGCTTTGCTCGATGCCCGAATGATCGCCAAGACCTGCAAGATGCGCAGTGAGGAATTCATCAGTCACATTGAGATTGATAAAGCCCGGCCCGGCGATTTCAATTTTTGAAAATTCCTTGCGGCCCTTCAATATCTCGGCCACGGCGGTGGCAATCTCGCGCGGGTTGCGCCCCGCCGCCTTCGCCGCCGCCAGCGCGCCATTGCATTGGAACTGTGCAAGGTCCGGGCGGTCGGAGACCTTGACCACGCCGAATTCGGCGGACAGCCCCTGCGCGGCAAAAATTTCGCCGGTAATGCCCGTCAGTTTCTGCGCCAGTGATGCCATGGTTCTTATCAGTTCGTTCGGCTCTTTTGGGAGGGGGGTGGGGTATCCGCCCTTTGTTTTTATTGCCTTTTTTTATTAGCTCGTCCGCCCGGGCCCACCGCCCGGCGGAACAGTTTTCCGCTTTTATCAAACGGAATGCAATATTAGGATTTAATTCCTATTATGTCAAGGAATTTCAGGGTTAAACGTCGAGGTTCGAAACCTTCAACGCATTATCCTGGATGAATGCACGGCGCGGCTCTACCACGTCGCCCATCAGGGTCGAGAAGATATCAGCGGCTTTCTGCGCGTCATCGATCCTGACCTTCAGCAGCGTGCGCACGTTCGGGTCTAACGTCGTGACCCAGAGCTGTTCCGGGTTCATTTCGCCGAGACCCTTGTAACGCTGGATCGACAAACCCTTGCGGCCATATTCGAGCACGCCGTCATAAAGCGCGGCGGGACCGTTGGCCTTCACCTGCACCTTCTCGCCGTGGCGAAGCTCGACAGGACCTGTGAAAACGTCCCGCAGCCATTCAAGGGATTCATGCAGGCGGCGCGCATCGGGCGAACGCAAACGGTCCGTCGTCAGGCGCACGCGTTCTTTCACGCCGCGCATGGTGCGCTCGAACACATAACCGCCGGCGGCTTTGAATTCACCCGTCCAGGTTTTTTCATTCTTGCCCGCGATAGCGTTAAGGCGCTCGGCCACTTTCGTGGCATAACCCGCCGCGAGATTGGCATCATCGAAGATTTTTTCATCGAATGCACCCGCGATGGCGGCCTGCTCGACGATGCGGCGGTTGCCGGATTTCTGCGTGAGCGAGTGGATGGAGCTGCGGATCTTGCGGGCGTTCTGCAGGATATCGCGGAAATCGTTGCCCTTGCGCACGGAGCCGTTACTGTCGACGACATGCAGGTCATCAACCGCGGCCTCGAGCAGATAATCATCCAGCGCACGTTCGTCCTTAAGATAAGTCTCGCCGCTGCTGCCGCGCTTGACCTTGAAGAGTGGCGGCTGCGCGATGTAGAGATAGCCACGCTCGATAACGCTCGGCATATGGCGGAAGAAGAAGGTCAGCAACAATGTACGGATGTGCGAACCGTCGACGTCGGCGTCGGTCATAATAATGATTTTGTGATAGCGGATTTTTTCGATGTCGAATTCATCCGGCCCGATGGAGGTGCCGAGCGCCGTGATCAGGGTGCCGACCTGCTCAGATGAAATCATCTTGTCGAAACGCGCGCGCTCGACATTGAGGATTTTACCGCGCAACGGCAGGATGGCCTGGTTATAGCGCGAGCGCGCCTGCTTGGCCGAGCCGCCCGCCGAGTCTCCCTCGACGATGAACATTTCGGATTCCGCCGGGTCTTTCGACTGGCAGTCCGCCAGCTTGCCGGGCAGCGACGACACATCCATGATGCCCTTGCGGCGTGTTAAATCGCGGGCCTTGCGCGCGGCCTCGCGTGCCAGCGCGGCCTCGACGATCTTGCCGACGATGATTTTGCCTTCCGCCGGGTGCTCTTCCAGCCATGTGCTGAAATGTTCGGCAATCGAGCCTTCGACAACGGGACGGACTTCGCTTGAGACCAGCTTGTCTTTCGTCTGCGAGGAGAATTTCGGGTCGGGCACTTTCACGGACAACACGCAGGTCAAGCCTTCGCGCATGTCATCGCCCGTGAGTTTCACCTTCTCTTTCTTGGTGAAGCCTTTTTCATCGGCGTATTTTGTGATCACACGCGTGAGCGCACCGCGGAAGCCCGCCAGGTGCGTGCCACCATCGCGTTGCGGGATGTTGTTCGTAAAGCACAACATCGTTTCGTGGTAAGCGTCGGTATATTCCATCGAGCATTCGACGGTGATGTTGCTTTGCTCGGCCTTGATCGAGATCGGCTTGATCAGCGGTTTTTTCGCGCGGTCCAGCCATTCAACGAAGCTCTCGATGCCGCCTTCATAATGGAGGTGGACGATCTTGTGCTCATCCTTGCTCTCGCTGCGGAGATCCGACAGGTAAATATTCACGCCGGAATTCAGAAATGCGAGTTCGCGCAGGCGGTCTTCCAGCGTGCCGAAATCGAAATCAATCATCGTAAAGGTTTCGGTCGAGGGCACGAAAGAAACCTCGGTGCCGTTACGCTCGCCCGGCTCCAGATCACGCGTCGGGGCCAGCGGCGCTTCAGGATCGCCGTGCTTGAAACGCATCGCCCATTCCTTGCCCTGGCGCTTGATTTTCAGGTCAAGACGGACGGACAGCGCGTTGACGACGGAAACGCCGACGCCGTGCAGGCCGCCGGAAACTTTATAGGAATTCTGGTCGAACTTACCGCCCGCGTGGAGCTGGGTCATGATGACTTCTGCGGCAGAAACTTTTTCTTCCGTATGTAAATCGACCGGAATGCCGCGCCCATTGTCGCGCACCGTTACCGAGCCGTCAGCATTCAGCATCACGTCAATCCGGTCGCAGTGACCGGCCAGGCTTTCGTCAATCGCGTTGTCGACAACTTCGTACACCATGTGGTGCAGGCCAGAGCCGTCATCCGTATCGCCGATATACATCCCCGGGCGCTTGCGCACCGCGTCGAGGCCTTTCAGAACTTTGATGGAATCGGCGCCATATTCGTTGGCCGCCTGCTGCTTGGATTTATTGTCGGGCGGCGTCATTTTTTCTGCACTCATTTCAGCCATAATCGGATGTATCTATTGGGTTTAAAGACGTTGATTTCGCTGGTTTTTCAGCATGGATTTTTATAGCATGGCCCCTGTTTTAAAAACAGGAAAAACGCCTGTTTTTCGCAAGTTTTTTATGTGCATAACTTATTGAAAAGGCTGGATAAAATGAACCCGTTCCTGAGCAAACTCATCCGCCCGCACTATGTGGAATTGCAGGCCTATATTTCGGCCGGAACCGAGGCGAAAAAGGACGAATCCCGCATCTTCCTGAACGCAAATGAAAACCCCTTCGAGCTGCCCGGCCTTGAGAAATTCAACCGCTACCCGGAACAACAACCGGCAAAATTGTTAGAGGGTTACGCGCAATTATACGGCGTAAAGCCCGACAACATCGTGATGACACGCGGCGCCGACGAAGCGATTGTGATTCTGACGCGCCTCTTCTGCGAACCGCGCACGGATAAAATCCTGATCACGCCGCCAACGTTTGGTTTATATATCGTCAACGCAAATGCAATGCCGGTCGTGGGCGTGGCGGAAGTGCCACTCATCAAGGCGAACGGCACGTTTGAACTCGACAGCGACAACATCGTCGCCACAGCGAAAAAAGAAAAAGCGAAACTGGTTTACCTCTGCTCGCCGAACAACCCGACCGGGACGTCCTTCCCGCACACGGAAATTCTGAAAATTATTCACGCGCTGAAGGATACAAGCATTGTCGTGCTCGACGAAACATACGCGGAATTCTCGAAACAGGGCTCGCTGGTCAATGAACTGCCGAACCACGCAAACCTCATCATCCTGCGCACCCTCTCGAAATCCTACGCTCTTGCGGGCCAGCGCATGGGCTGCTTCCTCTCTGGCGACGAGGATTTCATCCGCTTCGTACGCAGCAAATGTTTAGACGTTTACCCCATGCCCGTCGGGCCGATCAATGCAGCGCTGCATGTCATGGAGCCGCTCATCCAGAAACACGCCCGTGAGAACATCAAGAAACTCCTCGCAGAAAAAGAATATCTCGCAGAAGGATTCAGCAAAAGCCCGCTCGTGCGCCATATATTCCCCTCGGACGCGAATTTTTTCCTCGCCGAGATGACGGACGCCGCAGGTTTCTACAAATATTGCTGGGACAATGACATTATTCTGCGCGATTTCTCAACCAAGAAACTGACGGAAAACTGCATCCGCATCTCAACCGGCACGCGCGAGCAGAACGATAAATTGCTTAAGCTGCTGAATGAATATTCTTCCATGTCATCCCCGGCAAGTAAGGCGCGAAGCGCCGAACGCTGACCGGGGATCAGGCACAATATGTGCGGCGCACAGCGCCGCGCTTTGTGGATCCCCGCCGTCTAAGCGACGCTGCGCGTCGCCGCGGGGATGACAGTTTTGCTAATCTGCGCGCGCTCGACATGGAAAAACTGGCCGGAATCCGGGATGGATTCGAACAGCTTTTCTTCCGTCCCCGTCAGCCACACCTGCCCTTTTAAATTACCGAGAATATCGTACAAAGCCGCGCGACGCTCAGGGTCAAGATGCGCGGCAACTTCATCCAACAGCAAAATCGGCGGCGCGCCGCGCTCGGCAGCAATCAAACGCGCATGTGCGAGGACTATACCAATCAATAGCGCCTTCTGCTCACCCGTCGAACATTGATCGGCGCTCATATCCTTCGCCGCGTAAACAACCTGTAGATCGCTTTTGTGCGGGCCGGTGGCCGCGCCGCCCGTCACCGCATCGCGGTTACGGCTTTCAACCAGTTGATATTTGAACAATTCCTCGGCCTCAAGCGCCGGGCCCCGCGCAAGCAATGTTTCCAGCGTGCCATACGATGTAAGGCGCGCGGCGGGAAACAATTCATCCTTCGACTCCGCCGAGGCCGATTGCAGGCGCGAAACAAATTCAAGACGCGCCGCCGCAATGGCGATGCCCGTTTCCGCCATCTGCGATTCCAGCGCCTCCAGCCATGCCCTGTCATTTACATTATCGCGCAGCAAACGCGAGCGCTGCGCCATCGCGTTTTCGTAGCGGTTCACACGACCCGCATGCCCGGGATCGAACGCGAAAATCAAACGGTCAAGAAATTTGCGGCGGTGCGAAGCAGAATCCAGAAACAACCTGTCCATCTGCGGCGTCAGCCACACGCAGGAAAGATAATCCGACAGCACGGCCTGCCCGCGCACGGCTTCCGAGTTAATGCGGATGACGCGTTTTTCCGCCTGCGGGTCTAAGCCCGTACCGATCTGCACGCTACCGTTTTTATCGGTGACAGTGGACGAAACCGCCCACGGCGCGCCCGCCGCGCGGCACTGGATTTCAAGAATTTTCGCAGTCCGTAAACCCCGCCCGGGTGAAAGCAGCGAGACCGCCTCCAGCACGTTGGTTTTGCCCGCACCGTTAGGCCCGGCCAGCACGACGAAGCCCGGCGCCAGGCTGTCGAGCCTCGCATCCGAATAACACCGGAAATTATGAAGTTTGAGTGAGGATACGTAAGCCATGGTTACTCAAATTGTAACCCCGGCATAAGCCGGGGTCTATAATTCAATATGGGTCCCGGCCTTCGCCGGGATTGCGGCAGTAATTAAACCCGCAGCGGCATCAGCACGTAAAGCGAGCTTGGATCGCTGTTGTCCTGGATGATCGTCGGCGAAGCCGGGTCAGCCAATACAAGACGGCAGCCTTCACCCTCGATCTGGCTGGTGATATCCAGCAGGTATTTCGCGTTAAAGCCGATTTCTATATCGGTGTCGCCGTTCACTTCCAGCTCTTCTGTCGCGCTGCCGGATTCAGGCGAGGACGCCGAGAGCGTCATCTGCTTGCCCTGCAGCGTGATTTTCACGGCGCGGGATTTACCATCGGAAATAGTCGATACGCGGTCGATTGCGTGCGTGAACGCTTTCGGGTCCAGCTCGACGATCTTGTTGTTGCCCTGCGGAATGACGCGCTGGTAATCGGGGAATGTGCCGTCGATCAGTTTAGACGTCAGGACGACATGGTCGAACGCGAAGCGGATCTTGGTCTCAGAGAGACTGATGCGGATTTCGTCAGCCGCTTCGTCAGCAAGCTTGCGCAGCTCGCCAATCGCCTTGCGCGGAATGATAACGCCGGGCATGCCCTTGGCGCCGTCCGGCAGCGGCATTTCGAAACGGGCGAGACGGTGACCATCGGTGGCCACGGCACGCAGGACTTTTACGCCCTCATTCTCGGCCTCATGCAGGTAGATACCATTCAGGTAATAGCGGGTTTCCTCGGTCGACATCGCGAATTTCGTGCGGTCGATCAGCGCGCGCAGATCGGCGGCAGGAATGCCGAAATTAACCGGCTGGTCGCCCGTGCCGATGGCCGGGAAATCAGACGTCGGCAGGCAGCTCAGCTTGAACTGCGAGCGTCCGGCTTTAACCACCATCTGCGTGCCTTCGCCGTTGAGCGTCAATTCGACGTCGGAACCGTCAGGCATTTTGCGGACGATGTCATGCAGCGTGTGCGCGGGCGCGGTCGTGCTGCCAGGTTTAGCAATTTTCGCGGCAACAGATTCATTGATCTCCAGGTCCATGTCGGTCGTCGTCATCGCGAGGACGCCGTCTTTCGCGGTCATCAGGACGTTGGATAAAATTGGAATAGTGTTCCGGCGCTCGACGACGCTCTGGACGTGGTTCAGGGATCTTAACAGGGCTGCGCGCTCGATGCTCAGTTTCATGAGGGTCGGACTCTCGTGTTATGTTTAATTTTGAGAATCAGATACTAGCACAGCGATTCAGGGCTACAAAGCCAATAATCACGCGGCTTTTGCCACCGGCGAAGCTATGCACAACTTGTTCCAGAGGCGCCCGAAAAGCTCTGTTTCGTAGGCGCTGAGGCGCTGCAGTTTTTCGGTGTCCTGGCCGCACATCCCGAACATCTCGGCGAGGTGCATGTCCTCCTCCGCCAGCAGGGATTTGAGCGAGAGTTTCAGGCCCGATTTCGAGAGGACATCATTGTAAATTTCATACAGCCAGCACGCGCGCAATTCGATGATCAAGGACACCCACGGGTACGCCTCTTCATCCGTCACCTGCGCGGAAATTCCAGCATCCAGCCGCCCGAAATACATCAGCGCCGGCACGCGCTCCATCGTGTTGTCTTGGGTGTAGCCATCCAGCGATTTTCCGGCGACGCGCTCGGCCTGGCGCTTGAAGAAATAGGCGTGGCGCGCTTCTTCCGCGAGATGCTTGAGCACATCCTCGGTCAGCGTGCGGTCCATCTGCGAAACCATGATCTTGCGGCTGCCCATATGTTCTAACATCGAGAGCATGTTCATGAAACGGGCATGATCTTCGGGGCGGCGAACGATGTCGGTCAGGAAATCGCGGACCGGCGCTTCATGCTGCCTGTTGTTCGCGGCCATCCCGGAGATGGTCAAGGGCGATGTCGATGATGCCGTAGACATGATCTAACTCTTCTTCAGTTATGCAATAGGGTGGCAAAATATAGACCGTATTGCCGAGCGGGCGCAACAAAACGTTATGCTCCATGAAAAATTCATAGAGCTTGGGGCCTATAGGGGCCAAATAACCTTTTTCGTCATTGCGAGGAGCATCGCGACGAAGCAATCCATCTTGTCTGGATTGCTTCGCTTCGCTCGCAATGACATCCAGGGCCAAAATGGTGCCTAAACTCCTGACATTTTCAACGTCGGGGCGTTTTTGGAAACGGGCCACGGCCCCCCTGTGAGCCGCGGAAATGCTGGCGATCCGGGCCATGACAGGCTCGGCCTCCCAGATTTTCAAGGACGCCAGCGCCGCCGCGCAGGCCAGCGCGTTCCCCGTGTAGGACGAAGAATGGAAGAACATTTTGCTGCGGTCTTTGTGGTAGAACGCATCGTAAATTTTCGAAGTACACAGCGTCGCGCCCATCGGCAGGAACCCGCCCGTCAGCCCTTTCGAAAGGCACATGATATCGGGCCAGACATTTGCCTGCTCACACGCGAACATCGTGCCCGTACGGCCAAAGCCTGTCATCACTTCATCGGCGATCAGGAGCGTGTCATATTTTTTGCAGAGCGCTGAAAGTTTCTGCAACGTCTCAAGCGAATAAAATTTCATCCCGCCCGCCGCGAGAACCAGCGGCTCGAGAATAAGTGCGGCAACATCACCGCCCTTTAAAACTTTTTCGAATGATTTTTCCATGTCGTTGAACGGCAGATGAACGACATCAAACAGGAAATCTTTATAAATGTCGTTGAACGGCCCGCGTCCACCCGCCGACATGCCGCCGAACGTATCGCCATGATAGCCGCCCTCCAGCGCAACCACGGTTTTTCTGGGTTCTCCGCTATGCTTCCAATAGCCGATCGCCATCTTCAGCGCGACTTCGACCGCCGTCGACCCGCTGTCGGAATAAAAGACGTGGCTAAAATTATTCTTCGTCACGCGCAGCAATTTTTCGGCCAGTTCCTCGGCTGGCGCGTGCGTGAAGCCTGCGAAAATAACCTGCTCGAGTTTTGACGCCTGCTGCTGAACCGCTTTCACAATCTCCGGATGGCAATGACCATGCGTATTTACCCACCACGACGAAATCCCGTCGAGAATTTTTCGCCCGTCCTTCGCATACAGATAAGCGCCCTCCGCCCGCTCAATCTCAATTTCGGGTCCGGCCAGCGCATGCTGCGTAAAAGGATGCCATACGCTCATGCTTCAAAATCTTTCAGTTTAAAATTCTCGGCAAAAGCCTGCATCAATGTTCGTTCGTTGATCTCAGCCAGAAACGGCATGCGACCAAGAATTTTCTCACCCGTGAATTCCGCGATCGTCTCGATATTGTCCGGGTTCTCGCCACCGACGAAAATAATGCCGTGAATGGGGATTTGCCGTGCCTTCAGCGCTTCGACCGACATCAACGTATGGTTCAAAGTGCCAAGCCCCGTGCGTGCGCAGAGAATGACAGGCACGCCCCAGCGCGCAAAATGATTGATCTGCAGCGCCCCGCGCGTTAGCGGCACCATGAGCCCCCCAGCGCCCTCTATCAACAGCGGCCTGTCCGATTCCGGCGGCTGCAACGCCTCCAGATCGATTTTGACATGATCGATTTCAGCGGCGCGGTGCGGCGAGAGAGCTTCGGTAAAAATATATTTCTCAGGGAAAAAACGCTCATTCGGCAGGCCGGTATAATTTTGCACGATTTTCGTATCGACGCCCTCGGCAACGCCGCACTGGATCGGCTTCCAGTAATTCGCCTTGAGCGCCAGCACCAGCATGGCGGCAACCACTGTTTTGCCGACATTCGTATCCGTGCCGGTGATGATGCAGGCGCTGCTCATGCGGCCTTCTTTCTTAAGTACGGCATCAGGCACGAATTTAAATCGCGCAGATTTTTTTCGGTCACATTGACGCTGAGCGAAATGCGCAGCCGCGCGGTGTTTTCAGGCACGGTCGGCGGACGAATAGCGCGCACATCGAACCCGGCGCGTTGTAAATCCACCGCAACATTCACCGTTAGCCCATCATCGCCGAAAATAACCGGAAGAATTTGCGAAAAACGGTTCGCGAACATGCCCTCCAGAAAATCAATCGAGGCCGCATAATGCATGAGCTTGTGCAGCGCCTGTCTGCGTTCCGGCTCCTCTTGAACAAGCTCCAGCGCACGTTTCACGAGAACGGCCTGCAACGGCATCGGCGCGGTGGAATAAATGAATGGCCGCGCCTTATTCACCATGTATTCGACGATGTCTTTCGGTGCGCAGACCAGCCCGCCCGCAACACCCAGCGCCTTGCCACATGTGTGCAGCGTAATCAGGCGATCATGCGGCAGACCTTCGGACACGCCCTTGCCGTTCGCGCCGAACACACCGGTGCCATGCGCCTCATCGACAATCAGGTAGGAATCATATTGTTCCGCGAGTTTGTGAAGCTCAGGCAGCGGCGCAACATCGCCATCCATGGAATAAACCGATTCAACCGCGATCCAGCGCTGACCTTTCGCATTTTTCAGCGCATCCTCGAACGCATCGAGATCGTTGTGCGCCACCCGCACATGCACGGCATTGCTGGCCTGAATGCCATCGCGCGCGCTCGCGTGAATCAACGTGTCGAAAATAATGGTGTCGCCGCGCTCCGGCAGCGCGCCGAAAATCGCAGCATTCGCCTGGAAACCTGTCGCGAAAAACAGCGCCCCGCCCGCACCAAAATAACGCACCGCGAAGTCCTCAAGCTCTGCATGGCTTTCCGTGTGCCCGCGCAGCAAGCGCGAGCCGCCCGCGCCGAGGTCTAACCCGCTTTCAAGCGCGGCAATCGCAGCCCCGCGCAACGCCGGGTGCGCACGCAGGCCAAGATAATCATTCGAGGTGAAATCAATCCCGCGGGGTAAATTAAGGGTACGCAGCCTGTTTTGGGTATTAAGCTGCTCGAGCTTTTCCTTGAACTTTCTCATCGTCCTTGTACGGGGCGCGGGGTTTAAGACCGAGATCTTTTAGCAGGTCGCTGTCTTCGTTCATTTCGGGATTCGGCGTGGTGAGTAATTTCTCGCCTGTGAAAATCGCGTTCGCCCCGGCCATGAAAGCCATGGCCTGCGCCTCGCGGGAAATCTCCAAGCGGCCCGCCGACAGGCGCACCATAGCCCTGGGCATCAGAATACGCGCCACGGCAATCGTGCGGATCCATTCAAAAACATCGAGACGCTTTTGCTCCTCGAGCGGCGTGCCTTCCACCGGCACCAGCATATTGATCGGCACTGATTCGGGTTGGGGATTCAGATTGGCCAGTTTGTGCAGCAAGCCGATGCGGTCCTCGGCACTTTCGCCCATGCCGAGAATGCCACCGCAGCAAAGCGAAATCCCCGCCTTCGCGACATTTTCAATGGTGTCTAAGCGGTCCTTGTAGGTCCGCGTCGTGATGATTTGCCCGTAAAACTCTTCAGAGGTATCGAGATTGTGGTTGTAAGCCGTCAGTCCCGCCTCTTTCAGGCGCTTGGCCTGCTCTTCGGTCAGCATGCCGAGCGTGCAGCACGCCTCCATGCCCATGGCGGAAACGCCCTTCACCATCTCCAACACGCGGTCAAACCCGCGCCCATCCGTCACGCGCGGCCACGCCGCCCCCATGCAAAAACGCGTCGAGCCGGCATCCTTCGCCTTGCGTGCGTCTTCCAGAACCTTGTCGGTTTTCAGCAGCAATTCTTTATCGAGTTCGGCGTTGTTATGAATCGATTGCGAGCAATATTTGCAATCTTCCTGGCAGCCGCCGGTCTTGATCGACAGCAGCGTGCAGAGCTGCATTTCATGATGATCGAAATTCGCGCGGTGAACGCCCGCCGCCTCGTAAACGAGATCGAGCAAGGGCCGGTTGTAAAGTTCGCGCACTGCGTCGCGCGATAAATTCGCATTCGCTGCGGAACCACACCCGCCGCCACAACAGGCGGTTTCTTTTGTCATGTTTGTCATAGGGTTGGAGATTAATGAGCCGAAGAGACGGAGTCAAAAAGAAAGCGCGGACCACAAGGAGGCAATGGTCCGCGCCAGCTTAAGCCTGTTTTATTGTTAATCAGCCGGTCAGGGCGCGGCGGATGACATCGACATCCTGCGCGATCTGGGTGTCCTCGGTCATCAGTTCCTCGACCTTGCGGACGGCATGCATGACCGTGGTGTGGTCGCGACCGCCGAACTTGCGGCCGATTTCCGGCAGCGAACGCGCGGTCAGTTGCTTGGCCAGGTACATGGCGATCTGGCGCGGACGGGCAACGTTACGTGCACGGCGGGCAGAATGCATGTCGGTCATGCGGAGATTGAAATGCTCGGCGACTTTACGCTGGATTTCGTCAATCGTAATCCGGCGGTCATGCGAGCGGAGCAGATCCTGCAGCACTTCCTGCGTCGATTCGAGCGTGATTTCCTGTTTCGCAACGTCGGAATGGGCGACGATGCGGTTCAGCGCGCCTTCCAGCTCGCGGATATTGCTGGTGACCTTAAGGGCAAGGAATTCCAGCACGCTGTCCGGCACGTTGGCCTGAAGCTGCGCGCGCTTGCTCTGGAGGATGCCGAGTCGTAGCTCATAGCTCGTCGGCTGGATGTCGGCGACGAGGCCCCAGGCGAGGCGCGAACGAAGACGCTCGTCGATTCCCGTGAGGTCCGAGGGCGCCTTGTCAGCTGAGATAATGATCTGCTTGTTCTGGTCAACCAGGGCATTGAACGTATGGAAGAATTCTTCCTGCGTTGATTCCTTGCCGGTGATGAACTGGATATCATCGATCATCAGGACATCGACCGAGCGGAACTGGTCCTTGAAATTCATCGTGTCGTTGGCACGGAGAGCCTTGACGAACTGGTACATGAATTTCTCAGCCGAAAGATACATAACGACCTTGTCCGGCCAGTGGCTTTCCAGCGCATGCGCAATGGCGTGCATCAGGTGCGTTTTGCCGAGGCCAACGCCGCCATAGATAAAGAGCGGATTGAACGGCACCGCCATGCTCTCAACCACCCGGCGGGCGGCGGCATGGGCCAGTGCGTTGGATTTGCCGACCACGAAGGTGTCGAACTTGAAACGCGCATCGAGCGGCGATGCGATTTCCGCGATCTGGCTCTTGCGGTTTTCGTTAGCCTTAACAGTATTAAGAACAGCCTGTTCCGTCGAAGAATCAAAAACGCTGTCCGTCCCTGCGGCCTGCGCCACCACGAATTGTATGCGCTTGATTTCGGCGTCAGCAGTACCGCACATTTCGAGGATGCGCTCGGCGTAATGAGTCTGGATCCAGTCGCGCATGAAACGCGTCGGGACGGAAATTTCCATGGTGCCGTGATAATAAGCCTGAAGTGTAAGGGGTTTCAGCCAGCTGCGGAAGATTGCCTCACCGAATTCCTGGCGCATACCATTATGGACACGTTTCCAGGTGGTCATGATTTCCGGCGTAGGCTCGAGCGCGGTATCTTTTAGCTGCAGATTGGTCACGACGGATGAGGCCGTTTTTCCCCCGATTTCAGACATGGTGTATTCTCTCCAGTTTTTTTGTTTCATTTTATCGTTTGCACAGACGGAAAAAACGCCGCAAAAGCGTCACGAAAGATCACACAAACACACGATGGTGTTTGCCTTTCGTCAATTCCAGCCTGTGATAAAAAGGTGTTAGTGTGCCCCCTGCGAAACCTTGTTCCGGTTTCTTGTAGCCAGCCCAGCTAAATCCCCTATCGCGGAACCGTCTTATTCTTTTCCGGTTCCAGGAAACCGATTCGAAAATCGAAATCCGGTTTCTCAAACTCTCACACAGTAATCGCGGCGAATTCAAACTCAGAAAAACTTTTTCATCCACAGCGTCTGATCACCATACCGAAATTTTATTCACAGGCAACAAGACCAAATAGAGAACATGAAAAAAGAAATTTATTTACTGCAAATTTTTTTGCAAATATTTTTTCTTCCTGAAGAATTACTTCTCAAGAACAATACAAGCTGTTGTAATTAATTTGTTTTACTTGAAGGTGACTTGCGGCTTAACCCTTGGCCGTCTTTTTCAAATTTTTTATACGGGTCGACAGCCGCGAAATTTTTCGCGCAACGGTGCTCTTTTTCAGAACGCCCTTGGCAACGCCACGGGCCATCTGGGGCTTCACTTTTTTAAACGCCTCTTCGGCTGCTTTCGCATTACCGGCGCTGATCGCCTGTTCGACTTTCTTAAGTGAAGTGCGGATTGCGCTGACGCGCGATGAATTGATCTTGGAGCGCGATGCGTTGCGCTTGGAACGTTTTTTTGCAGAGCGGTGATTCGCCATTTTGTAACTACCCGTAACCCAAATTTGTCTATGAAGATTGCAAAGTTGTACGTCTCACAGGGGCATCTGTCAAGCGCCAGATTGCACCTGAAATTCATAATTAATGGGCAGCGCCCTCGCGCGGACGAACCAGTACGCGTACAAAATTTCTGCCGTCATAGGTTTCAAAATTCAGATGCAGAAATTCGCTTTCGCGCGCATAGGAGTTTTCCGCGATTTTGTTCCAGCCGAGTTGCGGCAATGTCGTCTCATAAGATTTTTTGACGCTGTCAAAAGATCCCGATTCAATTTCGGCAACCGACTCGATAATTCGCCCTTCCGGTTTGTCGAACGTGACAGTCTGGTCGCTGAGTTCGGTCAGGCCCACAACAAGAGGCACATCCTGCATCGAGGAAAAAAACCGTGCGGGTGTCGTGGCACCTTGCGCATTTTCCGCAGCAAAAACGGGCCCTGAAAGACAGGTGAAAATCAGCAAGGCGATAACCAGGACATTACGAATCATTTTTGCTTCCTCGGACAGTAAAATGTTGAGCGCCCGGCCTGCACAACACGGCGGATTCCGCCGGTTTTGGCAATATTGCAATCACAGCCCGGGCAGGCCTTACCTTCGCGATCATACACGGAAAAATAATGCTGGAAATAGCCCATCTCGCCGTTGGTTTTGCGGTGGTCGCGCAACGTGCTTCCGCCCACCTTGATCGCCTTGTTTAAAACGCTCTGAATCGCGCGGACAAGTTTTTCAGTTTGCGTGCTGCTGACCGCGCCCGCTTTTTTAAGCGGAGAAATTCCGGCATCAAAAAGCGCCTCGCACGCATAAATATTTCCAACGCCCGCGACAATGTTCTGATCCAGCAAAGCAGTTTTGATCGGCGCTTTTTTATTTTTCAGTTTCACGCCGAACCCCGTTTTCAGAAAATTCTTACCGAGCGGCTCGGGCCCCATTTTTGCGAACGGCTTTTCAGAGTCCCAGTGCGGTCCGATTTTGAAAAGCTGCCCAAAACGGCGCGGATCGTTAAAAATAATTTTTACACCGTCTTCCATCACGAAAATGACATGATCATGCAAACCGAAATCCTGGTCCCTAGAAAGCTCCTGGATTTTGATGCGCCCAGACATGCCAAGGTGCAGGCCAAACCCCTCGCCGTTTTCAAGGACCGCGAGAATGTATTTTCCCCGCCGCTCCAGTTTCATGACTTTCTGGCCGGAGATTTCCTGACGGAAATTTTTTGGAAAGGCGCTACGCAAATCAGGACGGCGCAGAATAACGTCTTTAATACGTCGCCCCAGCAACGAGGGCTCAAGTCCTCTGCGGACAGTTTCAACTTCAGGAAGCTCTGGCATGGGATTGATCTAATACACGGGCCTAATAGAAGGCAAGTAATGCGCCCCAAAAAGAAAAACCGGCGGGAGAGCCGCCGGTTTAATAGTTACGTGTGTGGGGATTCATAAAAGTCATATTCTTACGCATTCAAACCCTTGCGGGCCGTGTTATGAATAATATATGTGCTTTCGTGTTCTTTTTAGTACATATCGAACGGGCCTGTCAACATAAAAGTACATTTTTTTGTATAAAAGGCTATTTTTTATAAAAACTTGCCTCTTTGGCACCATTTCCATATTGAAAAGTTTCTGGACAAAGCTATAAAAAATGACTATACCGTTCAGGTAACAATACAAAAAATGTGTCAGATAATGCCGACAATTGAACAAATAAGAGCCGCCCGCGCACTGTTGGACTGGAGCCAGTCTGACCTAGCCGATAATGCAGGCCTCTCACAAACCGGCATCGCACGCATTGAAAACGGGACAAATCAACCCAATTCACAAACTATAGCCAAAATTACCGCTGCGTTTGAAAATGCCGATATTGAGTTCCTCGGCATGAGTGGCCTGAGAAAAAAAACCAGCGAGATTAAAGTTCTTCGCGGAACTGCAGGCTTCAGTAAATTCATCTACGATGTATATGAGACCGTAAAAGGTAACGGCGGCGATATCTGCGTTTCTAATGTCGATGAAAGAAATTTCGACAAGTGGCAGGGTGATAATCGCGACGATTACTTGTCGAAAATGACGGATCTTAAAAAGCAAAAAAACTTTTCATTCAAGATCCTTGTGCGTGAAGGCGATGAACATCAGGTGGCGAGCTATGCTGAATATCGCTCGATGAAACCTGAAAATTTTGGTTCCGTGCCCTTTTATGTTTATGGCACAAAAACAGCGATCATCATTTTTGATGAAGAAGTAGCCATTCACATTATTGACAACAAAGAGATAGCTGATGCTCAACGAAAGCAATTTAGTATTGCCTGGGACGCTGCCAAGCAATTTTGAGAGAACCCCGGAAAGTAAACTGCGTATGCCAATGATTGATAGCCAGGAAAAAGCAACTGTACGACGATTCCGTAAGGACGTACTGGACCTTTTTAACCGCAATAAAGGCGGTCAGATGTCGCGCTGGACGTACTTGCACGATGGTGGCGCGCGCTGGAGTAAATTTATCCAGTCGCCGCAATATTACATTCCTGGCGAAGAAGCACAGCTCATTGCAAAAAATGTAGACCGGCTTGCTGAGCGTTTTAAAGCCGCAAATGTTCTGGTCGATTTCGGATCGGGAGATGAATTCGCCGTCAGAAACAAAGCAATGCCGCTAGCCAATGCTCTTGAAAATTTACAGTTTTATGTCCCGATCGACCTTGCCAAAGACCTGCTGGAACGCGCAACAATAGTTGCAAAGCAATTAATTCCCGCTCATGTAGATGTCAATCCTGTTAACGGCGACTTCTACCGCGACTATGTTAACGACAGCGAACAGGAAGACGGCTCGATTGTAATTCCGGGTGGAAACACCCTTGGCATCATGCTCGGCTCGACCATTTCCAACATCAATATGATGGAAATAGATTACGAGCGGGAATTCCCGCGCAAAACCGTCGTAAAAAACATTCAAAGAATGGCGGAACTTCTGAAGAAAAATCCTGGCAAGCATGCGCTTGCCATTTCGTGGGATTCCAATCCCGACCTGGATGATGCCCTGAAGGCGTATGATGACACCAATTGGCACAACATGATCACCGGTTGGCTCTACCATGTTGACAGCGTACTTCAACCCACTTCGCCCCTGAAAAGCCGGGCATTCGATCCTGAAAAATTTCACTATGAAGGCGTCATCAACCCGCACAACTTTACTATTCAGCAATGCGTAGTTGCAGATAAGCGTATGGAGTTCAAACTGAACGGTCAGTTGATTACCGTTAATAGAGGCGACCGGTATGTCGCGGTGAACAATACCAAATATCCTACGCATTTCATGCGCAGCCTTATCGAGGAAGCTGGCTTCGAACCCGATGAGCACGATGAAAAATCATATATCGTATCCGAGGACGGACGCCTCGTAATGCAGACCTTCGATATTTAACAATCAAAACATTCATTAAAAAAGGCCGCCTGTTGAGGCGGCCTTTTTAATTATGAGGTCTGAGCCGGGCTTAGAAATCCATTCCGCCCATGCCGCCCATGCCGCCCATTCCACCGCCCATGCCGCCGCCGGATGAAGACTTATTGTCTTCCGGTGCGTCGACGATGATGGCTTCGGTGGTGATGAGAAGACCCGCAACCGATGCTGCAGCCTGCAGCGCGGCGCGAACGACTTTCGCAGGGTCGACAATTCCGGCCTTCACGAGATCGGTGTATTCACCGGTCTGCGCGTTATAGCCGAAGTTATTGTCTTTCTGAGCGAGCAGCGTGTTGACCACGACCGAGCCTTCATCGCCCGCGTTTTCCGCAATCTGGCGGATCGGGGCTTGAATGGCGCGGCGCACGATTTCGATGCCAATATCCTGGTCATCGTTCGCGCCTTCTAAGTCTTTCAGTGCTTTGGTTGCGTACAGAAGAGCCGCACCGCCGCCGGCGATGATGCCTTCTTCAACGGCTGCGCGCGTGGCGTGCAGCGCGTCGTCAACGCGGTCCTTGCGCTCTTTCACTTCGACTTCCGTCGCGCCGCCAACGCGGAGAACGGCAACACCGCCCGCGAGTTTCGCGAGGCGTTCCTGCAGTTTTTCCTTGTCGTAGTCGCTGTCGCTTTCTTCAATCTGCTTTTTGAGCTGATTGATGCGGGCATCGATATCTTTTCTTTTGCCCTTGCCGTCAACGATTGTCGTGTCCTCTTTCGAGATGCTGACTTTCTTGGCCTGGCCGAGCATATCTAACGTGACATTCTCAAGCTTGATGCCGAGATCGCCGGAGATCACCTGACCTTCGGTCAGGATCGCCATGTCTTCCAGCATCGCTTTTCTGCGGTCGCCAAAGCCCGGGGCTTTGACAGCAGCAATCTTCAGACCGCCGCGCAGTTTGTTGACAACCAACGTTGCCAGCGCTTCGCCTTCGACATCTTCAGCAACGATTAAAAGCGGACGGCCGGACTGAACCACAGCTTCCAGAACGGGAAGCATCGATTGCAGGTTCGACAGCTTGCTTTCGTGCAGCAGGATGTAAGGGTTCTCAAGGGTGCAAACCATTTTGTCTGCATCCGTGATGAAGTAAGGCGAGAGGTAGCCGCGGTCGAACTGCATGCCTTCAACAACATTGAGTTCGGTGTCCAGCGATTTGGCTTCTTCAACCGTGATGACGCCGTGGTCGCCCACTTTGTCCATGGCTTCGGCCATTTTAGCGGCAATTTCTTCATCGCCGTTCGCCGAAATCATCGCCACCTGGCGGATTTCTTCGTTGGTCTTGACGTTCTTCGAACGCTTGGCGAGGTCAGCCACGACAGCCGTCACCGCGAGATCAATCCCGCGCTTCAGGTCCATCGGGTTGCGGCCAGCGGCCACCGACTTGATGCCTTCGCGAACGATGGCCTGTGCAAGCACAGTCGCAGTCGTCGTACCGTCGCCGGCCTGGTCGTTGGCTTTCGAGGCAACTTCCTTGATCAACTGCGCGCCCATGTTCTGGCGCCTGTTCTTCAGCTCGATTTCTTTCGCAACGGAAACACCGTCTTTCGTCGAGCGCGGCGCGCCGAACGATTTTTCGATCAACACGTTACGGCCCTTCGGACCCAGCGTTACCTTCACGGCGTTGGCAATGATGTCCACGCCTTTCAGGATTTCTTCTCTCGCCTCTTCGTAGAAACGAACTTCTTTAGCTGCCATTGTTTAGTACTCCTTCTTTCATGTCTTTCCCGCGAAAGCGGGAATCTGTTAATTTTTGTTTGTCTTTTTTCTCACCCGCTTCTTCGAAGCGTCGGAAAAAAGACCATAGCTGCTACGCAGCTATAACGCCGATGATGTCGGATTCTTTCATGACCATCAGCTCTTCGCCGTCGATGCTGATTTCCGTGCCGGCCCATTTCGAGAAAATGACCTTGTCGCCTTTTTTGACGTCCAGCGGGCGAAGATTGCCATTGTCATTGACGTGACCGGTGCCGACAGCGACGATTTCGCCTTCCATCGGTTTTTCTTTTGCGGTGTCAGGAATGATGATCCCGCCTTTTGTTTTTTCTTCTTCTTTAACCCGGCGAACCAGTACACGGTCATGCAGGGGACGGAATTTCGTTTTTGCCATTGTTTTTCCTCCAAAATCTAGGGTGTTAGCACTCGTTGTACGCGAGTGCCAGATAGATAGATCACTTGTGAGTAAACATCAAGCGATTTCTGCGTTTTTTGGGGCATTTATGGTAAAATGAGGGTATGGCGGATTTAGTCTTACAGCTTAAAGATTATCGTCTGACAACGGCCAATATCGTCTATCACTTGCCGGACCATACGCACCTGCTTCAGGAGTTCATCTGGCAGGGCTATGACCTCGCCCCCCGTTACCCCGCCCTGTTCAAATTCCTGACCTTCTGGACCCGGGAAATCGAGGGCAAACTGCATTCGGTTTATGTCGCGAAAAAGGAACTGATCACCCCCGGCGATTACCGTTTCGCCGCCTGGCAGGAGACACTTCAATAGCTAATCGTTTTTTCCGAGCGTGACGCGCAGGCCGTTCAACTCCGCGTTCATGATTAACTGGCACGACAGGCGGGAATTTTTGCGGCGATCATAGGCTTCGTCCAGCATGTAATCTTCTTCGCTGTTCAGCGGCGTGACCTTGCCGATCCACTCTTCATCGACATAAACATGACATGTCGCGCAGGCACACGCGCCGCCGCACTCAGCCTTCATCGGAAAACCGTGATCGCGGATAATCTCCATCACGCGCCAGCCCTCGATTGCATCGATTGCATGCGTGGCCCCTTCAAGATCGGTGACGAAAATTTTCATGGCTGTCCTAGCGCAGGGAACGCGGCGGGCGCGGCGGCTCCGACATCACGGTGCGCACCGCATGGGCCATGCCGACGCTGGACGTCAGGACAATGATCATTTCAAACATGGGCTGTATAATCGCCATGATCATGCCGTAGATAGGTGAAACCACGCCCTCTTCGACGCCCGGAAAAACCGTCATCAACAACCGCGCAATAACGATGAGGATAACGGTGATGGGAACTAGGCACATCATCCAGAGTCCCGCCATATAGACCGAACTCATGAAACCGGCGATGCGCGTGAGAAATGCACGCGCCGTGATGTTCATCGCCGCCGGGATGTAAAGCCAGAAAAACCGGAACGTCCAGAGCAGAAAAATCATGATCATGATCGACGTTACATAAATTTCGATGCCGCCGGGCTCGGGTTTCGGCATCGGCGTCGCCGCCAGTTTACCCTCGACCGCGCGCGCGACCATCGCCCACCCGAGCAGGAAAGAAGAGACAAGCTTGGTCATAAGATAGACGACGACACCCGTCATGATGGCGCGGCGAATTTCAGCAGGATAATTTTCCTTCTCGCCGGATTGAAACAGATTGTGATAGCGCTCGCCGAACATGGCCATGCGGATAACCAGAACCGCGATAAACCCCTCCATCAAATACGCAGGCATGAGCACGAGCCCCTGCCGCAGGACGTTGTCCTCTAGATGCATCAGGTAAATCGCGGCGTATGAGCCCATTTTGACGGCGATTGGCAGGCTGACAAGCGGCAACAACGCGTAACGCTCGCGCCATACATACCGGTAGCCTATGGCGGCTGATTCGATGAAATCAAATTTGGCCATGGAAGGGTGTAACAATTCAGGCTCCGAAGAGCAAGGCTTGGGCAAGCCTGTTGCCTTGGGCATGCGCATTCTTTATGCCTGTCCTATGATTTCAGAAAATAGAAAAATCATTGCCGCATGGCTGTTTGCCTGTTGCGGCCTGGTTTTCGCGATGGTCGTCATCGGGGCGATTACCCGCCTGACGGAATCGGGGCTTTCCATCGCCGAATGGAAACCGTTAATGGGCACCCTGCCGCCCTTAAGTGACGCCGAATGGCAGCGTGTGTTCGATGTCTATCAGCAAACGCCGCAATTCCAAAAAGTAAATTCATGGATGGATCTCGCCGCGTTTAAAAATATTTTCTTCTGGGAATGGGCGCATCGTTTTCTCGGTCGGCTGATCGGACTGGTTTACGCATTGCCTCTGCTTTATTTCTGGCTGCGCGGAAAAATTCCGCAAGGCTATAAACTTAAACTCCTGATCCCGTTCATCCTCGGCGGCATGCAGGGCGCGATGGGCTGGTACATGGTGCAAAGCGGCCTGGTCGATATTCCCGCCGTCAGCCATTACCGTTTAGCTGCGCATCTCGGTCTCGCGTTTCTGATTTTGTGCGTGATGTTCTGGATGGGCCTCACATTCATCGGCGCAAAACGCGAAAAAAATGCTGCGCTGTTTATGCATGGATGCGTTGCACTCGCATTCCTTATAATCACGATCTGCTGGGGCGCGTTCACGGCCGGCCTTGATGGCGGCCTCATCTATAATGAAACATTTCCAAAAATGGGCGGCACATGGATCCCGCCCGAAGCGCATCAAAGTATTATAAAGACACCGGCAGGCGTGCAGTTCGCCCATCGCTGGCTGGCGATCATGACTCTCCTTGTCGTTCTGTCTTTCTGGCTACGCGGTGTTTTAAAACGCATGGCTTTCCCGGTTCTACATGCGCTTGGTTTTATGATCGTGCTGCAGGCGGGACTTGGCATCGCAACGCTGCTGAGCGGCGTCAACATCACGCTCGCCGTACTGCACCAGGCAGGCGCACTAACGACACTGATGCTGCTTGTCGCGGCGCTGCACCGTTTAAATCCTGCAAAAAATTACTGATTGTTCTAGGTTTTATCCTGATCGGCAGAACCGGTTTCCGCGATGCTCATGATCTTGAGACCGGGTCTCTTCGTAACACCAAGCACGGGCGCCACGCTTTCCTGCACGGGCGGGGCAACGCGTATTTCCATGCCGCCGCCCTGCGTGTCCTTGATCAACTCTTCCTGCACCTCAGGCATAGGCGGCTCGACTGAAATCGGACGAATATGCTCCATGGCATCGGCCTGCGCAGGCAGAGGCCTGCGAAGCGGAACGGACGCGCGCGCTTCTACAACCAGGTCGCCTATCTTGACGCTTTCAACCACAGGCACAGTTCTTTCTTCCGGTGGCGGCTCGATGAAACGGTCGACGATCCAGCGCGCATAAACATCCAGCGCGAGCTTCCTGCCCATTTTAACGACAGCAGCCTGCACATAGTCGGCCTGCAAAATACCCGCAACGACGCTTTTGGCTTCAATCGTCTTGAGCATATGAAGCATGTCAATCCGTCTGTCGTCGGCCTCGATCTCGAGAACGGCGCGGCGCTCCTTGTCGTGCGTGCCGATACGGTCGAAACGGGAAAGCTCTTCGCCGAGAATGAGCTGCGCGGCCTCCGGCCAGGCCGACGTGAAGATGTTGCGGCCACTGATATTATTCTTGATATATAGGGACTCAACCGCCTCCATCAACTCCGGATAACGATCACTGGTCAGGGCTTTTTCAGCTTCCTGAGAATTCATATCTGCGTTTGAGAGATCTAAAATGCTCATATATCAAGGATACAGAATATCAGGGGGTTATGCCAGCGTTCACGCGTGGTGCCGGAGTGGTTGGCTGAGACATAAACTCCTGCTCACGCTCGGCCATCTTGGCATTATCTTGGAACAGGTCGGCGGCCCTTTGTTTCGATCCGGGCGCCGCATCGCTGGAGACAGGTCCCGTGCTTGCAGGATCCGCCGCAGCCACTTTGACAGGAGGAGGATCATCCTTGAACGCTTCGGGAAACCTGTCCTTAGCGCGCTTTTCATAGACGCCGCCCTCCTCTTTCGGTTTGAGAGGGTCCACAGAACTTACTTTGGGTTGGTGAATCACCCAGTCAGGCGGCGGCTCGCTCTTGCTGTTGAAGAGGCTCTTGATACTCCTGCCTATGCCGCCAAAAAAGCCGACATCCTCCGTAGTATAAGCGCCGCCGCGTGGGAGACTCTTCGCATCCCTGTGCAGATTTTCGAACATCGCGAGGACGTCGGGTTTGCCGTGATTCATTAAGTAGGCATAATTTTGGCCACCGCTCTTACGGTCGGGATTGTAAATGATCGATGCCATCTTGGGATATTTTTCCGCAAGATCGATCTTTTGGTCACCAAGATGCGTTCTGAATCTTTTAAACGCCGTACGGTCATCCATCTGCTTTGGAAGAGTTTCGCGGAATTTTTTAAAATCTCCCTCGAAGCGGTCATATTCCTCGGTGATAGGCATGATTTTAAAAGAATCATGCTTTTTCGTGTAGAGCTCCTGCGGCTTTAAAGGCTTGCCTCCTGCATCCCGCACGCCGTTGTGGTCGTCGCAGAAAAGAACCCTGACCTCACCGCGGCCTTTATAATCATCCTTCATCAGTACGGGGTTGCCGAGCGCATAATACTGACCGAGAACCTCGTCACTGATTTGCAGAACCCGCGACCCCGCGCCGCCGGGGGAGACAATCGGACTACGGGTTTCTATATTGAAGCCAACCCCTGCATAGGCCGCCTGGCGGTCTTTCCGCATTTTTTCCACATCGGCATCTATCTTGGGGCGCAGGGCTTCTTCCTGCACATGCTCCTGCCACATTTTATATTCCCTGCCGACCAGCTTTTCGACTTCCGGGAAAGTCTTGACTCTTTCGGGAGACAGCCTGTCGCGTATCTCGGCCAGCGGAACATGGCTGTAGCGGGCACTCGTGAGCAGCTCGAGCGCCGGACTCTTGAGATCCGCATCCTGTACATTATTGATCGCCTGGTTCATGCCGAGAATATCCCTGGGCGTAAAAGGCATAGCGGTGAGAACATTATCTTTCGTTACACCCATGACATAGAGAGTATCTCCGGCCTTGAAGAGCACCGGATATTCCCTGCCGCCGTTTTGTTCAACACCGAGCGCAATCATCTTGTCCATGGTGTCGACCATGCTGTTGGGATTCACGCCCAGGCTTTTCGCCAGATCCTGCAATTTTGGATCAAGCGCGATTTCAATGCCCGGTCTTTGATACGAAACTTTGGAAGAGCCGGACGGCGCGGGCAGATCATCCCATTTCGTCTTCACCGTATCCGCGAAAGCCTTGGCAGCATCAGCCGGCGTAGCGGTCGCGCGTTGCTTCTCGGCCTCGTCGAAAGCGCTACTGACCGCCTGCGTAAACGCTTTACGCTGTGCCGGGTCGCTGTCACGCATCAGAGTATCGACGCCGCTCATGACGACGGATTTAATTTGCTCGCTTGTTTTACCATCGGCGCCTTCCACCGCCTTGAGATAAAGCGACTTCAACTGGTCCTGTTGCGGAAGACGCTCGACTTCTTTCCTGATCTGGGAAAGTTCGGCACTGTGCGGCGATGTCGGCATCAACTCGCTGAAGCTGTGGCCGGTAAGATTGACGAGTAACCCGTCCATCAGGCCTTTGGCCTTGGGGAACCGCGCGCCAATAAAACCGAAGATGCCCTGGATAATCCATGCGCCGAGACCCGTGAGCTTGACGGGTGGGCCTTCATAAAGTTTTTCACCTGTAAGTTTTCCTGATTCTTTCAGGACATCGAGCGAAGGAACCAGATTTTTTATATCTTCATCGAATTTCTTTTTTTCTTCTTCACTCAGGTTTTTTTCAGCCTTGGCTCTGAGCTTCGGAATAGCACCGGTTATTTTCTTGCCCACATCTGGCGTGTAATTATAAATTTCATCGTCCGTCAGCCCGATATCTTTTTGCAGCGTTTTCAAAACACCTTGCAGGGCTGCTTCAGAGTCTTTGTCAAAATTTCCATCCGGCTTGCTGGTGAGAGTCGGAATTTCGTTCATCTCGAGCAGAAGACTCATCCCAAGTCCGGACTTCGCCTTGGCCTCACCAATGTGCTTGTTTATGCCTCCGCCAAGCTTGACGAGAGCACTTTCGACAATTTCTGAGGCCACCCCAGGAGACGGCTTCTTGGTGTTCATCGTAGAACCGGAAGAATCTGATTTTTTCTCTGCGGGAGCTTCGGGCTCGATCGGCAATCCTGTAGCGGTTGAGCGCACGTCTTTTTTATGCACCACCGGCCTTTGAACGACAGTCCTTTCAACATAGCCAGTCGCCGTCGCGCCGCTCGTCAGTTCGGATGGCGGCACAATCGAAACACCACCGGTCGATGTTTTCACAGGCGGCATTTCAGAGGGCGGTGTCTGTGGGGGCGGCGCAGAAGTGGAAACAGCCGGTGCGGGAGCAGGCGGTTGCTCCACGGGCGCTTTTGGTTTCGGCGTTGCTCTAACAGTCTGCGCTTTGGGCGTTGCAACTGCAGGCGCTGCGGAGAGGTTTACAAATTCGGGATAAACAGCGTCGATATCCTTCATAAACCGCTCGGAGTTATTAAAAAAGGCGATCACACCGTTGACATTATTTTCTACAAGCAGCGGCCCTTCGAATCTTTTTTCATTCTTAAGTGTATCCCTGAGCTGGGCATGACTTCTGCTGAGAAAACCATTGTTATCCGCATACGCCGCGAGCGCTCTCATAGAGATCTCGCTTGATTTGGTCTCGTTAATTGTTTTGCGCAACTCCGCGGCTATTTCAGGCGTGTAGAGTTTATCCTTGGATTCGGGTGAAAGTTTTTTTCTGGTCTCATCATCGATACCGACGCGCACCAGGGCTTTCAGGGCGGGCCCGAAAGCTTGTGCAAAGGCCGCATCAACCTGGCCACGCGTGTGGCCGGGGCCCACTTCATAGCCCATAGCTTTCATGATGGAAACGAGACGTTCAACTGAATCGGGACTAACCGCCATTAACAACACCCTCAATAGAGGCCTTTTTCGGCCTTTTTTTAATTCACACTTACCGCCTTAACCCTTTGATCTGTATTTTATTTATAAATTAAAAAGTTTTTTAAAAGGTTAAGTTATAAAGATTATCGCATGAAACGGGGATGCTTTTCAAATTTGAGAGGGGCGCGCTAGCAGGGCATGGTAGAGCCCAAGATAAGCCCGGACAGTGTTTTCCTTAGTGAATTCAGCAAGATAGCGCCGATGGCCGTTCTCAACCAGTTGTTTTTGAAGGCCTTTATCGGCAACCAATCTGGCAATGGTTTTTGACAGCATTTCCACCTCATCCACGGGCGTCACCAGCGCATCCTCGCCGTCCCGAACATACTGGCTCGGCCCCTCGCTGGCGGTGGTTATAAGCGGAATTTTCTGTGCCCAGGCCTGGATAAACACATTTCCGAACGGCTCGTGCCGCGAGGGAATCACGCAGATGTCGGCAGCGGCCAGCAAATCGGCGCGGTCGGATCGCCAGCCCAGCAGTTTCACGCGTTCGCCAAGATTTAATTCTACGATCAGTTTTTCGAGCGCGCCGCGCTCCGGCCCT
>Ga0138256_10000549_pt1 | contig 41051 bp, 26 predicted proteins | sample KNB2016incub_MG_FD_105486 | JGI IMG/M metagenome (GOLD analysis project Ga0138256, IMG submission 105486) | Active sludge microbial communities from wastewater in Klosterneuburg, Austria - KNB2014incub_MG | ecosystem: Engineered > WWTP > Activated sludge > Unclassified | place: Austria... | reverse complement strand
GTGCTGAGTTCGATGAACTCCTTCGTGTTCTTGAAGGTCGGGCCGTTCACGTGGCCCTCGATCTCGATCTTCACCTTGGGGTTCATTTGCATGAAGCGCAGCAGCAGGAGCAGCGATGCTTCCGACTGGCGCATCACCTTGTCCTCGTTGCCCACGAAACGGATGTCGTCCAGGACCACGCGTTCACCGGCTCCCACCGGCGTGAGCTTCACCTCCACCTCCACCACAGGGTCCACGCTGCCCTTCACCTTGGTGGTCTGGAACATGTAGCCTGCGCGGACGCACCCGATCTTCAGGGTACGGTAGGTGTCCATCTCGTAGGTGTAGCTGCTCTTTCCTTTTGCCTCCACCACTTCATCGAAGCGCATGCCTGCGATGGTCAAGCTGGCGTCGATCGGTTTGCCCGTCTTCGCATCCACCACGGTGATGTTCAGTTGCTGTTTCTGCTTCTTCTCCTCGGGCTCCGGTGGCGGTGGCGGCGGATCGTAGTGGAAGCGGATGGTGTACCCGGCCAGTGGACGGTCCTGGTAATCGATCACGAGGTAGAAGAGGTCGCCTTGGGTCACCTCCATGCCTTTGCTGAAACTGCTGCCCACCCCGCTGCGCACGAATGCATCCGGCGCGTCCTTCAGCAGGCCGCAGATGGAGCGGTTGGTCTTGTCGTTGCGCGAGATGTTGCTGCGGATGGGCTGCACCTGCTTCGTGGCGATCTTGTCACAGATCCCCGGCACGGCGCCTTCGAATACGAGGAAGTCGATGTCGTCCTCGATGTTATCGGGGATGATCTCGAAAGTGAGTGTGGTGGTGGCCGGTGAACGGAACTTGTACCAGGTGGTGTGGTGCTCCCGCTCGAACCATTGCAGATCCTCACTGGGGTTCTCCTTGATCTCCAACTTGTTCCCGAAACCGCGCACGGCGCTGGGCTGGTGGTACACGGAATCGGTGATGAAGATGGCACCGGTGCAATCGCCATTGTCCTGCGTAAGCCCGGCTTGCGCATGGGCGAAAGACCCATGCACCAGCATGCCGAAAACCACCAGGGATCGGATCCGTTCCACGTTCACGGCCCGTGCATACGGCCGGACGGGACCTAAGGTTCGTAGCCCAAGTTGCTCCCCAGCCAACGCTCCATCTCCTGCTGGTCGATGCCCTTGCGCTGCGCGAGATCCTGCACCTGATCGCGGCCCACGCGACCCACGCCGAAGTATTTGGAACGCGGGTGCGCGAAGTACCAGCCGCTCACCGCAGCGGTGGGGTACATGGCCAGGCTGTCGGTGAGGGTGATGCTGGTGTGTGCCGTGGCGTCCAACAGGCGGAAGAGTTCCGGCTTGGTGGTGTGATCCGGACAGGCCGGGTAGCCCGGTGCCGGGCGGACGCCCTGATATTCCTCCCGGATCAGTTGCTCGTTGGTGAAGGGCGCGGTCTCATAGCCCCAGAGTTCTTCGCGCACGATCTCATGCAGCTTCTCGGCGAAGGCTTCCGCGAGACGATCGGCGAGTGCCTTCAGGAGGATCGCGCTGTAGTCGTCGTGCGCGGCTTCGAAGCGTTTCACGCGTTCATCCACACCATGCCCTGCGCTCACCGCGAAGCCACCGAGGAAGTCGGGCGTGCCTTGGGGTGCGATGAAGTCGGCCAGCGCGATGTACGGCACACCGGGAGCCTTCTTGGATTGTTGCCGCATGGTCTGGCAGGTACCGAGCACCGCCGTGCGATCGGCATTCGCGTAGAGCGCGATGTCGTCATCGTTCACCGCATTCGCTGGCCAGATGGCGGCGACACCATGCGCTTGGATCCATTGCTCCTTCACGATGCGGTCCAGCATTTTCAGGGCATCGTTGTGCAAGCGCGTAGCCTCCGTGCCGACCACCGCATCCGTGAGGATCGCGGGGTACTTGCCCGCCAGTTCCCACGCCATGAAGAAGGGCCTCCAGTCGATGTACGGAATGAGTTGCTTCAGCGGATAATTGCGATAGCTGAACACGCCGGTGCTCTTGGGCTGTACTGGTGGTTCCTCGGTCCAGTCGATCTTGAATTTCTTAGCGCGTGCTTCGGCGATCGGGAGGTATTCCTTCTCGCGTTGACTGCCTTCGTACTGCGTGCGCACTTTGGCGTACTCGGCTTTCACCTCGGCTTCGAAGCGCGTGCGTTCGTTGTCGCTGAGCAAGTTGCTCACCACGGGCACGCTACGCGAAGCATCGATCACGTGTACGACCGGTTTGCTGTAATGCGGCGCGATGCGCACGGCGGTATGCACGCGACTGGTCGTCGCGCCGCCGATCAGCAGCGGCGTTTCAAAGCCTTCGCGTTCCATCTCCTTCGCCACGTGGACCATCTCATCCAGTGAAGGCGTGATCAAGCCGCTGAGGCCGATGATGTCCGCCTTCAACTCGCGCGCGGCCTTGAGGATGACCGCGCTCTGCACCATCACACCCAGGTCGATCACTTGCCAACCGTTGCACGCGAGGATCACACCCACGATGTTCTTGCCGATGTCGTGTACATCACCCTTTACGGTGGCGAGCAGCACTTTCTTCGCGCCCTCCTGTCGCGTTCCCATGGTTTCCACCTGTGGTGCAGAACGCTTCTTCTCTTCGAGGAAGGGTTCGAGATAAGCCACGGCGCGCTTCATCACGCGCGCGCTCTTCACCACTTGCGGCAGGAACATCTTGCCGGAGCCGAAGAGATCCCCGACGACGTTCATACCCGCCATGAGCGGACCTTCGATCACGAGCACCGGCTCGTCGTACTTCACCCGCGCCTCTTCGGTATCGGCTTCGATGTATTCCGTGACACCGTGTACGAGGGCGTGCTTCAAGCGATCCTCCACCGTGCCTTCGCGCCATGCGGCTTGCGCGGCCACCACCTCTGCGGATGGCGCGCCTTTGAACTGTTCTGCGAAGGTGACCATGCGCTCCGTCGCATCCGACCGACGTGCGAGCAATACATCCTCCACGTGTTCGAGCAGGTCCTTCGGGATGTCGTCGTAGACACCGATCTGCCCCGCGTTCACGATGCCCATGTCCATGCCCGCTTGGATGGCGTGGTAGAGGAAGGCGGTGTGGATCGCTTCGCGCACGGGTTCGTTCCCGCGGAAGCTGAAGCTCACGTTGCTGACACCGCCGCTCACCAGCGCACCCGGCAGGTTCTGCTTGATCCACCGCACGGCTTCGATGTAGTCGATGGCGTAGCGATCGTGTTCGCTCATGCCCGTGGCCACCGTGAGGATATTCGGGTCGATGATGATGTCGTGCGGCGGGAAACCGGCTTTCGTGATGAGCAGATCGTACACGCGTTGCGCGATCGCGACCCTGCGCTCGTAGTTGTCCGCCTGGCCCTTCTCATCGAAGCACATCACCACCGTGGCGGCACCCAATCGGCGGATGATCTTCGCTTGCCGGAGGAACTCCTCCTCCCCTTCCTTCAGGCTGATGCTGTTGGCGATGCCCTTGCCTTGCAAACACTTCAACCCTGCTTCGATCACACTGAACTTGGAGGAGTCCACCATCACCGGTACGCGCGCGATGTCCGGCTCGGCCGCGATGAGGTTGAGGAGCTTGGTCATGGCCTGTACGCCATCGATCAGGCCCTCGTCCATGTTCACGTCGATCACTTGCGCGCCGTTCTCCACTTGCTGGCGCGCCACGTTCACGGCCTCATCGTAGTTGCCCTCCTTGATCAGCTTGCGAAAGGCCGCACTGCCGGTGACGTTCGTGCGCTCGCCGATGTTGACGAAGTTGGCGCCCTTGAAAATGCGCAGCGGTTCGAGACCGGAGTAGTTGGGGATGCTCATCTCAAGAGAAGCTCACAGAGGGGAATGGGAATACAGGTTCACGCAGAGGCGCAGGGAACGCAGAGCATGAAGAGTTTGACGCAAGAAGGATCTGACCACCGCGCGCCTCTGCGTTCTCTGCGCCTCTGCGTGATGGCTCTCTCTTCGATCTGCTCATACGCTCACAGGTAGCGGACGTGGTTGATGCTTGCTCGCTTCCTCAGCCAGCGCAGCGATGTGTTCGGGTGTGGTGCCGCAACATCCACCGACCACATTCACCCATCCGCTCTTCATGAACTCGCCCACGAGTTTCGCGGTGACCTCCGGCGTTTCGCGGTACTCGCCCATCTGGTCCGGAAGTCCGGCGTTCGGGTACACACTGGTACGGCAACTCGCTTGCTCGGCGATCACTTCCAGATAGGGTCGCATCTGCGCGGCACCCAATGCACAGTTCAACCCCAGGCTGAAGAGCGGCACATGCGCCATACTGATCATGAAGGCTTCGATCGTTTGTCCGCTGAGGGTGCGACCGCTCGCATCGGTGATGGTCACACTGCACATGAGCGGTAAGCGCTTGCCGCGCGCTTCGAACACTTCCTCGATGGCGTAGAAGGCGGCCTTCGCATTCAACGTATCGAAGATGGTCTCCACCAGGAGCAGGTCCACACCGCCGTCCATCAGCGCTTCCACTTGCTCGCGGTAAGCGCTGGCCAATTCATCAAACGTGACGGCGCGGTAACCGGGGTCGTTCACATCCGGACTCAGCGATGCGGTCTTGTTCATCGGCCCGATCGCACCGGCCACGAAGCGCGGCTTGGACGGGTGCAGCGCGGTGTACTTGTCGCAGGCCTCGCGCGCCAATTGCGCGGAGCGGATGTTCATCTCTCGCACGAGGTGTTCGCACTTGTGCTCACCCTGTGCGATACGCGTCGCGCTGAAGGTGTTGGTCTCCACGATGTCGGCACCGGCCTCCAGGTATTGCTCGTGGATGGTGCGGATGGCATCCGGCCGCGTGAGCGAGAGCAGTTCGTTGTTGCCCTGCAAAAGGATCGGGTGATCCTTCATGCTTTCGGGACGGAAGTCCTCCTCGGAAAGTCCGAGGCGTTGGATCATGGTGCCCATAGCCCCATCCAGGATGAGGATCCGTCCTTCAGCGAGTTGTTCGATCGTGTTCATTTCTGGTCACAAAAAAGCCCCACCCGGTGTACCGGATGAGGCCTGCGGGACGCGAGTTGCGCACAATGACCTGATCACGGCTCATCTTTTTCCTCCATGTCAGTCCGAGCGGAGCCGAGCACGACATGGAGGAACTGGATTTGGCACCTGTCCGGGGTGGGAACTCCGGGGGGTTGCCAAGGCTTCAACGGGCCAGTCCCTCAGCCTTTCTTGATAAGCAAATGGAAAGAACGCGCGGCGAAAGTAAGAGAACCCGGTGGGCGATCCGCAATGGACTCACCCTTGCGCACTCGCGAACTCCTTCACGAAGCTCACGATCTTCTTGCGCAACAGCAGGAAGAGCAGTACGTAGGGCACGGCCATCAGGTACAGGATGCCGTTGTTCAGGCCCCGGCCGATGGGCTGCTCACCACCGAAGATCCCGCCATCGCGGCTTTGTGCCACCGCCTTGCACATGGCACAGCCCTGCGCCCACACATCAGCGGGAAGCAACGCTAGCAGTACGACAAGGAAAAGGAGGGTGAGCCTGCCCATGACGGATCAAATGTAACCGCCGGGGATGGAATTGGTTCCGACCTAGTAGTAGGGCGATATGAGCAAATAGACCACCACCCCGCTCAGGCTCACGAAGAGCCAGATCGGCCAGACCCGTCGGGCCATCCTCCGGTGCTCCGGATAGCGCGCGGACAATGCCCGGTAGGCTGTGAAGAGAATGAAGGGAAGCGATCCCGCAGCGAGCAGGATGTGCGTGGCCAGGATGATGTAGTAGATCACCTTGATCGCACCGGTACCTCCGAAGCGGGTGTCCCCAGCGAACAGGTGGTGCAGGATGTACGAGATCAAGAAGAGCACCGAAAGAATGATCGCGGTCATCATAATGCCCCGATGCGCTTGCCATCTTCGGGAACGTGCTGCGATCAACCCAGCGACAAGCAACACACTTACCACGGAATTCAGGATCGCGTTGATCCGAGCGAAGACATGCACATCGAATCCGTCCGGCGCGGGCACTTGTACTCGGTTCAAGATCACCACCAGAAGGAAGACGATCACCGAGAAGATCCAGATCACACGGTTCGCCTTCTTGTCGGCGACGTCCAGCGCTCGCTTCGGATAGGCCTCCTTCATCCGGTCAGCGCTTGCGGCGTTCGCGCTCCGCATCGGCGGCCTTGACCTTCTCCTCCTTCAAGAGCATCTTCAGATCCGCCGCAAGTGCATTCATGCCGGCCATAGTGGTGCCGTCGTAATACCCACGGATGTGCCGGTCCTTGTCCACCAGGACGAATTGATCCGAATGGAGGAAACCACCCGGTGCCATCACATCCTCCTTGGCCGCGAGGTAGTAGCCCTCGGATCCTTGCAGGTAGATGTCCGCCTTGTTGCCGGTGAGGAATTTCCAACGCGTGGTATCCGCTTGGAGTTTGTGCGCATACGCGTCCAGTACTTCCGGCGTGTCGTATTCGGGATCCACGGTGTGGCTCAGGAAGACCACATCATCGAACGCATCATCATCGAGCTTCAATTGAAGCTGTTGCATCTGCACACCCATCTTCGGGCAGATGGAGGTGCAGCGGGTGAAGAAGAAATCGACCACGAGGATCTTGCCTTCCACCATCTTGTCCGTGAAGGGCTTACCGTGCCGATCGATGAAACTGAACGGTGGAACGGTGGTGTAGATCGTATCGATCACCGACTTCCCATCGCGTTGCACCACCACGGTCTCCTTCGGCCCGAAATAGGGCAGGTAATTGAAGTGGTGCTTGGCAATACCCAACAAGGGCGAGAAGAACACGAAGAGGCCGACGATGAACACGCCGATACCACCAAGAATGAGGATCTTCTTCAACCGGCCCGCGGGCTCGATGGTCATCTCAGAGGTAGGTCTCCCAGAGCCAGTGTATGTACTGCGATTCCCAGATGGCAATGAAGACCAGGTACAGGATGAACAGCGCGTACGGCACCAGGATAATGGCGCGGATGTTCCGGCGCTCGTCGCCCAGGTGCATGAAGCTCATCACGATGTAGGTGGCCTTCACGAGTGTGAGCATCACGTAGGTCCACTTGATGGTATTCCACGCGCTGTGGTCGAACCAGTCCTTCCAGTAGGCACCAAGGGTCACTTCCACGGTGGTCACCACACTCAGGAGCAAGGTCACCAACCAGATCTTCCGGCGGATCTTCCGGCCTTCCTCCTCGCTGTGGTGAGCGTCCAGGCTGTATTCAATGACATCGTCGCGTACCAACATGATCAGAGGAGATAGAAGAAGGTGAATACGAACACCCACACCAGACCCACGAAGTGCCAATACAGGCCGGCCTTCTCCACCATTTCATAGTGGCCCCGGCGGTGGAAGACACCCCGCACCACCATGATCAGTACGATGAGGTTGATGATGACCCCGCTGAACACGTGGAAACCGTGGAAGCCGGTGATGAAGAAGAAGAAGTTGGCGTACTGCGGTGGGCCATACTCGTTCCGGCGCATGTTCGCACCGTCCACATAGGACACACGGTCATTCCAGATCGCCAAGGAAGCGTTACGGTCCAAGTGTTCTGCGCCCTCCACGCCTTTGAGGTAATGGCCTTCCACCGCCTTCACCAAGTGGAAGCTGTCGTGCGCCGTGGGGTCGTGGGTATCGTGTTCATCGTTATGGACCCAGTACTTATCCCCTTGGGTGGTGGTGATGTAGCCTCCACCGCCGTGGATGAAGTGGCTCCACTCCCATGCTTGCGATCCCACGAAGAAGGCACCGCCAAGCACGGTGGCGAAAAGCCATTTGATCACACCTCCCTTGTCCATGCGGTGCCCGGCCTCCACGGCCAGCACCATGGTCACGGAGCTGAAGATGAGGATGGCCGTCATGAGGGCCACGTAGATTAACGGGAAACTGCCATTGGTGAAGGGCAGTGCCCGGAAGACCTCCTCCCCGATGGGCCACGCTTCGGTGGTGCTGTGGCGCACGAATCCGTAGGCCGTCAGCAAGCCGCTGAAGGTCAACGCGTCCGACACCAGGAAGAACCACATCATCATCTTCCCGTAGCTGATGCTGAACGGGGACCTTCCGCCGCCCCATAGGACGTCGTTGCTCAAGGTTTTGGTAGTGTCTCCTGCCATGGTCTTTTATACGGCGGCAATGTTAGTGAACAAAGCGCAGGAACAAAAAGAGGTATATCCACAGGCCGCCGAGGAAATGCCAATAGACCGTCCCTGCCCACAGACCCACATGGTCCGTAGCGGTGTACCGCTGCCGGATGGCCATGCCCAACATGATCACCAGGCTCAACAGCCCGAAGGCCATGTGCGCCGCATGGGCGATGGTCAAGGTGTACACGTAAGGTCCGGTGCGGTCCCACTGCTCTGCGATCTCCGCGTCCAGCGGGTGCTCCCGGCCGGTGTCATCGGCCGTGTACCAGTGGCCATCCACGGGGATCAGTGGCTGCCCGTCCTTGGTAATGGTGAAGTCCGTGCCGTAGGTCCCGCCGATCCCCAGCAACTTGTTCGGACTCCATGTGATACCCAAGCGGACCAGGTCCTTCCACCCTTGCATCTGGGATGCGAAGAAGCCGATGCCGAGCGCCAGGCTCGCCACCAGCAGCGGGGCCACCAGCTTCGCTTTCCCGCGGCGGACCATGATCAGGGAAAGATGCAGCATGACACTTCCCAGGACCACATACAGGGTGCTCCAATAGAACGGCTGCGGCATGGTGATCCGCGTCCAATACCCTGCGCTCTTGCTCACGATGTACGCACTGGTGAGTCCGGCGAAGAACATCACGATCGCGAAGATCACCAGCCAGGTCATCAACCGCCGTGTGCCGATGGCGCGTTGCCGTTCTTCTTCCGGGGTGAATGCGTCCATGGTCAGATCCGATCCAGCACATAGGCCAGTTGCACCAAGGGCAGGTACATGAAGCTGGCGAACATCAAACGACGAGCAGCGGGGATCTCTTTCTTGTTCCACAGCACCAAGGCTGGAACGAGCATGACCACGCCCATGATCAGCGCCACCGCCATGGCCCATGGGCCAACGAGGCCGAAGACCCATGGCAGCATACCCGCCGGAATGAGGAAGAGGGTGTAGAGCAGGATCAGGAAGGCGCTACGGCCATCACGCCCACCGGCGGAAGGGAGCAACCGGTAACCCGCACGGGCATAGTCCTCATCCAACACCCAAGCGATGGCCCAGAAATGCGGGAACTGCCACATGAACTGCATGGCGAAGAGCAGGCCGGCACCCAGGTCGAAATGGCCCGTTGCCGCCACGTAGCCCAGCATCGGAGGGAAGGCCCCTGGAAAAGCGCCAACGAAGACGGCCCATGATGAACGCTTCTTAAAGGGCGTGTACAACGCCACGTACATGAAGAGCGAGATGAAGCCCAGGATCCCGGTGAGTGGACCGAAGGTGGACCACAAGAGGAAGGTTCCCAAGCCACCCGCGATGAAAGCCGCCCATACCGCTTCCGATGTGGAGAGCGTACCGCGCACCAAAGGCCTTTCGGCCGTGCGGCGCATAAGGGTATCCTCCCGAACTTCAAGCACCTGGTTCAAGGCATTCGAAGCGCCGGTGAGGATCGTGCCGGCGATGATCAGGATGACCATGGAGTTGAGGTCGAAGGCCCCCGCAGGGATACCGACCAGGTAACCGAACACCGCGCTGACCACCACCAAGGAAGCCAAGCGCAACTTGAAGAGGACGGCTACATCACGCAGCCGATGGCCGAACGTGCGAGTGGTGGAGTATGCTTCGGGACGTTCCAACAGGAGGAAGGGTGGTTCGGTGCGGGCGCCAAAAGTATTGTTCGCCACCGGATCGGGATCAATTCAACACATAACGCACTTCCTGTTCCGGGTGCCGCTCACGGAAATGGCAGACCAGTCCTAGGCGGAACACATGCGCCAATTGTGGATCCCCTTCACCTGTCCGTTGCCGGAATAGATAGGAGGCTTCGATCCGCGTGCCCGTGTTCGCATCCAGCAGGTAACCGGTCCTCAGTTCGCCGTGGAAGAGCGAATAGCCCACCGCGTTCCCGATCCGGTACCCGAAGTCACGGTGCCCGCTCGCGCTCCCCAACCGGTCATCCTCCGGGCGGAAGATGTTGTTGCCGTTGCTGAAGGTGGTATCGGAGCCGAGCCAAGCGGTGCTTGTGCGTATGCTGTGCAGCCATCGCCCATGCGACCATTCCACCTGCCCGATCAACTCCTGGAAATTGGATCCGTAGGGGTGCGCCAATGGCTGCCCCATGTGCGCGTAGTTCTGGCGCGTATCGCTGTGGGTGTACATGAAGGGCCGCACCAGGTTCCATTCCAACCGCAACTGAAGACCCGGCACCTTGAACGCATCGCGTGCCACCACTCCCAATTGGGCAGCTTGTTTGTTGCCGTACCAACCATTGCCCGCCCGCACTTCCTTCATAAGGAATTCATCCAGCATCACCTGTGAGTAGATGAGCGTGTGCTTTCCGACGCGCACATTCAGCGCCCCCCCGATCAACGCGTTGTCCGGCGATCCGATGCTGTATTCCACGGGGCGGTAGAAGATGATCGGGTTCAGATAGTTCATGTCGAAGCCCCGAGGGAAGAGCGAGTCGCCCTGGCTCCAGACCACGGCTTCGAACAGGGCCACATTCAATCGCTTGCTTGCGTTCCACGAGAGGTAATGCATGCTCGTGTACTTCCGGTTGAAGTCGGCCGGGTTCCCATCCGCTCCCCGGATGTCATTCATCACGGTGAACAGGTTCACGTATTTGATGTGCCAGACCGTGGTGGTGATCTTGAGGAACGGATAGCTCGTGGCCTCATCACTCAACAGCAACGATCGGTAACCCTCGCCAAAGAAGTTCTTGCCGCGACCCAAAGTGAAGTTGAAGTACTTGCCGGGGTCCCAACTCACGTAAGCGTTCCAATCATAATGCGTGTAGTTCGGCGCATCACCATACGCATAGCCTTCACCTGCGCTCATTTGTGTGGCACGGGCCAGCGTATCCAAGTAGGTCGGGAAGCGTTCGTTCCAGACCTGTCCGTCCAGATGGAAGGTGAGCTTCGCACCGATGTCGCGCTCGGCCCATACCCCCCCACCGACGCGATGACCGATGTAGCTCGATGACGTATCCGATGAGTAGATGGCCTGTGCATCCACCAGCGGGCCCCACCTGAAGGCGCGACCGTTGCGCACACCAGCCCACTTGTCCAGGGCCGCCAACGCGGACGGAAGCCGCAGTGTATCCTTGGGATCGAGTGCCAGGATCTCGCTGGAACGATAAGGCCTGATGGCCGTGTGGATCGTGGATCCCGTGCGATACATGAGCGCACTGAAGGGCCGCTCCACCTCGCGGCTCAACGGCATCCAGCCCGTTTGTGGGAACACCTGTGCCACCACCAACGTGGCGACACCGACCAACACCTTCCTCATGCCTTGTTGGACTTGGGCCAGACGAAGGGCAGCATGGCCAGCACGAAAGCGGAAGTACCCATCACCATCAACCCGACGTTGGGTTGCCACTTCCGGGTGATCATGCTCAGGGCGATCACGACGATCACGTAAACGTAGATGGCGAGGGTGGTGCCCCGATGGCCCAAGCCAAGCAATAGCAACCGGTGGTGGATGTGATTGCGATCTGCGGTGAAGGGTGAAGTACCCCTGCTCATGCGGATCACGAACACGCGCAGGGTATCCACGAGCGGGTAGGCGAGCACGGCCATGGCGAAGATCGGTGGGGAGAGCTGCTGTAGTTGGAGTGGCAGGCGCGAGGTGTCGTGATCCACCACGCGCATGGCCAACACCGCCAGAATGGCCCCGATGATCAGCGAACCACTGTCGCCCATGAAGATCCGGGCCGGATGCACATTGAACACCAGGAAGCCAGCAAGTGCTCCGGCCAGCACCAAAGCGAGGAATGAATGCGTGACATCCCCGGCCAGGTAAAGCCATGTGCCGTACGCCATCGCGGCGATGAAGCCCACACCCCCGGCCAATCCATCCACACCATCGATCAGGTTCACCGCATTCACCAGGACCACATAAACGAACAAGGAAAAGGCGATACTGACCGGCGCGGGTAGGTCATAGATACCGAAGAGCCCATGCATATCGGTGATCCGGATACCGGCCATGATCACCAGGATGTACCCGACGACCATGTGCCCGACCAACTTCTTCACCGGCGAGAAACCGATGATATCATCCTTCACCCCGATGAAGAAGAGCAGCACCATAGCCGCGATGATGTACTTGAAATCGCGGTAGGCGGCACCCATGCCCTGATACAGGGAACGCAAGCCCTCGTCCGGCATGCCGATCAAGCGCCCTTCCGGGAACCAGAGCGCGTAGGAGAAAATGATCGCCGCGAAGATGATGATGCCGCCGATCGTAGGAACACTGCTCTGGTGGAGCTTGCGTTCCTCGGAGGGTTCATCGACCAAGTGCTTCATCCGCGCCACCTTGATCAGGGACGGCATGGTGAGCAGCACGACGAGGAAGGCCGTCCCGAAACCGAAGAGGAGGATGTAACCGTGTTCTTTCACGTGCTGGGGAAGACCCGATCAAAGATCGTAATACCGGTTGAAGAGATTGGTGCGCACGGCGATATAGATGTATGTGCTCTGGACGATGTCCGGCGAACCCGGCTGATCACGACGCCACATGCCTGCCACGATACGCAGGTTCGTGTTCGGGTTGACCAGGTAGGAGGCGTTCAGGTCCAAGTACGTAAGCGTACGATGCACCGGGCCATCGGGCGAAGGGAGGTCCACGTCCGGCCGGTCGAGGTCCGTGCCGTTGTTGAAGACCGTTGATGTATCCCGTTCCAAGGCAGCCAGGTTCACCTTCCCTTGGAACCAGAAACGCTTCACGCCGAGATCCACAATGGCGACGAATTCCCCGAAGGAGGTCCCCAACGGATGCGCCAGCGGGTACCCACCGTGCATGTACGCTTGCCGCACGGGGGAGTTCATGTACATGAAAGGCGATGCGGCATTGTATTCCACTTGCACATGCAGGTCCTTGCGCAGCACATCGAAGGCACGCGCACCGGCCTGCCACGCAAAACGGCCCGGGCCATCGGTGGCGAACTGGCCGTAGACATAAGCCTTGTCCGTGAGCTTCACGCGCAGGTCCGTGCCCACTAGGCATTTGGTCCCGTTCCCGAAGCCATAGCGTAGGGTGTTCAGGCCGATGACCGGGTTCAATTCCATCGCATCGAACGCCTGCTGCCTGTCCTGGTCCAAGTTCCGGAACAGGGTCGCCTCGAACAACCCGACCTGCGCTCGGCCAAGATCCAAGGACAGGTGATGGAAGCGAGCGCGCGTCCAGTAGAAGAGGTTCTCGCTGCTCTCTCCGGAAGCGATCCGATCATCCCGCGTAACACCATGCATCAACTTGGTATGCCAGGTGGAATACTGCCACTTCCTGTTCGGAGCCAGGACGCTGAACTCGAGGTACGGCGAGTTGATCGCGTTATCGCTGAGCAGCACGCTGCGGTAACCATGCCCCACGAAGTGCTTGCCGTGGCCGAGCTGGATGTTCAACCACTTCACGGGTGAATAGCTTACGTTGCCTTGCGACCAACCGTAATCCAACTGGGTCTCGTTCTTGATCTTCACACGTCCCTGCCCCGGCAGGACTTCCGTGCTTAGGACGCGTTGGAAGAGGTACTGCGGCACATGCCCTTGGTTCTCATGGAACATGGTCTGGAAGGACACCTTCGGGCCGATATCCCCGCGTACCCAGAATCCGCGCGTGTTGAAGGAGAGCAGGGTGGTGTCCGCGTACGCGCTCGTATTGCCTTCATCCCGACCGTACTCCTGGTGGAAGAGCGGATCCACGGTGAGGTGGAAGTCACCCTCATTCACAATGAGCAAGTGCTCCTTGAAGAGCTTCTCCGTGACCACATAGTAGTACTTCGAGCTATCCACGCGATAGCCCATCACATTGGTAAGGTCGGCACGGCTCTCGATCAGCGGTTTGAGGCCGGAGTGGATCCGCGCATCAAGCTTCGCGGCGTTGCGCTCCACGTCGATGTAGATATCGCGCTGCAACGGCACATCGTTCTGCTGGGCGAATGCCGAATGCAGATCGATGATCGAAAAAAGAGCCAGAAGAACGCGATAGCGGCACATGTGCGGAAACCGGCGGGAAGGTAGGTGGAGCGCACCAAGCCGATGATCGCGGTCGGCGGCTTTCGACGAGTGCCTACCGAAAAAGGCAGAGCACTCAGGCCTTCGCCAATTCGCTCTTCGCGAACTCGCTGTACACCGCAGCGATCCCTTCGCGCAAACCGATGCGGTGCTTCCAACCCAGATTGTGCAAGCGTGACACATCCATGAGCTTGCGCGGGGTGCCGTCCGGTTTGTCGGTGTTCCACTTCAGTTCACCCGTGTACCCCACGATCTCCTTGATCATCTCCGCGAGCGCCTTGATGGTGAGGTCCTCGCCCGTACCGATATTCACGAACATCTCCTCATCATAGTTCTGCAAGAGGAAGAAGCAGGCGTCGGCGAGATCGTCCACGTGGAGAAATTCTCGCATGGGTGAGCCGGTGCCCCACACCTCCACCTGAGCTGCTCCGGAGATCTTCGCCGTGTGGAACTTGCGGATCAGTGCAGGCAGCACGTGACTGTTGTTCAGGTCGTAGTTATCGTTGGGCCCATAGAGATTGGTGGGCATGGCGCTGATGAAGTTCGCGCCGTACTGCCGGCGGTAGCTCTCCGCCAATTTGATCCCAGCGATCTTGGCGATGGCATAAGGCTCGTTGGTCTGCTCCAGCAGGCCGGTGAGCAGGCTTTCCTCCTTCAACGGTTGCGGCGCCAGCTTCGGATAGATACAGGACGAGCCGAGGAAGAGCAGCTTCTTCACTCCGTTTTCATAAGCGGAGTGGATCACGTTGCTTTCGATCATCAGGTTCTCGTACAGGAACTGTGCGCGATAGACATTGTTGGCGTGGATGCCACCCACCTTGGCTGCGGCCAACACGACCACATCAGGCTTCTCGCTCTTGAAGAAGTCGCGAACGGCAACTTGTTCCTTCAGGTCGAGTTCCTTGCTGGTGCGTGTGATGATGTTCGTGAAGCCATCCTTCTGCAAACGGCGCACGATGGCCGAGCCCACCATGCCGCGGTGGCCTGCGATGTAGATCTTGTCTTGTTTGATCATAGGGGTTGCGGGTTGGCGTGTTACGTGTTACGTGTTACGTGTTACGTGTTCGCGGGGGGCCAACGCGCAACACGTAACACGCTAACACGTAACGATCTATTCCTGTTCGTGCAGGATCTTGTGTCCTCCCTTCTTCAGGTACACATCGCGCTTGAAGAGTTCCACGTCGCTGGCCACCATTTCCTTCACCAGCGCCTTCAGGTCGTACTTGTGTTTCCAACCCAGCACGCGTTGCGCCTTGCGCGGATCGCCTTCCAAGTGGTCCACTTCCGCCGGGCGGTAGTAGCGCTTGTCGATGGCAACGAGCGTCTTGCCGGTCTTCTTGTCGATGCCCTTCTCGTTGGCACCCTTGCCTTTCCACTCGAGCTTGATACCGACCTCGGCGAAGGCCAGATCGATGAAGTGGCGCACGGTGTAGGTCTTTCCGGTCGCGAGCACGAAGTCATCAGGCTTCTTCGCCTGGAGCATGAGCCACATGCCTTCCACATAATCCTTGGCGTGCCCCCAATCCCGCTTGGCGTCGAGGTTACCGAGGTAAAGGGTCTGCTGCAGGCCGAGCTTGATCTTGGCCACGGCACGCGTGATCTTACGCGTCACGAACGTCTCCCCGCGCAATGGACTCTCGTGGTTGAAGAGAATACCGTTGCACGCGAACATGTTGTAGCTCTCGCGGTAGTTCTTGGTGATCCAGAAGCCGTAGAGCTTGGCCACGCCATAGGGGCTCTTCGGATAGAACGGGGTCTCCTCGTTCTGGGCGTGCGGCAACACGCCGCCATACAATTCACTGGTGCTCGCTTGGTAGAAGCGTGTTTTCTTCTCCAAGCCGAGGATCCGGATCGCTTCCAGGAAACGCAAGGTGCCGATGCCATCAGCATTCGCTGTGTACTCCGGCAATTCGAAGCTCACGGCCACATGGCTCATCGCGGCCAGGTTGTAGATCTCGTCGGGCTGGATCTCCTTCACCAGCCGGAGGCAATTGACGCTGTCGGTAAGGTCGCCGTAGTGCAGGTGGAAGGGACGGCCCTTCTCATGCATGTCGTGATAGAGGTGATCGATGCGATCGGTGTTGAACAACGAACTGCGGCGTTTGACGCCATGCACTTCGTAGCCCTTGTTCAGCAGCAATTCGCTGAGGTAGGCACCATCCTGCCCGGTGACACCGGTGATCAACGCGACCTTCCGCTTTTTGCTCTTCGCTGTTCCCTTCTTCGCCATGTTCGTATGATTCTTCTTAATGGACGATGAACCAGTTGTTCACCAATTCGTTCTTGTTGTAGCGCATGGGTGCACCGGTGGTGATGTCGATCAAGCGCATACCGGACTCGTTCACAATGGCGTGGCCTGCTGCGGTGTCCCACTCCATGGTGGGCGCATAACGTGGATAGGCATCGGCGGCTCCTTCCGCGACCAAGCAGATCTTCAGCGCGCTGCCCATACTGGTCAACGCCACCTCGCCGTGCTCGGCTTCCATCTTCCGGATGTAGGCCTCGGTCTCCGGGCTGGGATGCGAACGACTGGCCACGACAGTGTACATCGTTCGGTCGTGTTTCAGCGGGAGTCGTTCGCTCATGGAGGCCCGCTCATACGCATCGGTCGCAAGGTGGGTTCCGGCTTCTTGAAGTCGGTATGCGCCACCGCCCTGCCACGCGAAGTAGAGCGTGTCCTTCACCGGGACATACAACACGCCAGCGATCGGTCGAGCCATGCCGAGGGGACCAGCCGGTAAGGCATCACGCTCCATGAGTGCGATGTTCACCGTGAACTCCCCGTTGCGCTTGATGAATTCCTTCGTGCCATCCAGGGGGTCGACCAACCAGTAGCGTTGCCAGCCCTGTCGCTCGGCTAGTGAAAGGGTCTTTCCCTCTTCACTCAACACCGGTAGACCTGTGCTTTCGAGAATGGAAACGATGACTCTGTGCGCGCGCTTATCAGCTTCTGTGAGCGGACTCCTATCCGCTTTTTGTTCAGCGGAGAAGTCGGTGCCATAGACGGCCAGGATCTCCCGCCCGGCAGCGAAGGCGGCTTTGATCGCCACCTCCACCGATCCGGCTAGTTCATTTTGCATGCGCGCAAATGTACCCGCGCGTTAGAGCACAGGCCACCACAGCGTTCTCTTCCGAGAAACGCGGGCTGTTGACGGGGTGCCTCGGACTACTTCTTGTTGCCCAGGATCTTGAACATACCCGTGTTGCACACGGAGCACGTCCCCTTCATGGCCTTGCGGCCGTTGGCCATCTCCACCTCCTTGGCATCCTTCATATCGCGCTTCGACTTGCACTTCACGCAGTAACCTTCTACAGCTGGCATGGTGTTCGGTTTTAGTTCAACGTTGTGGCAAGGTACCCGCCTGAGCACAACGGCGTTCCCGGATGCCAAACGGGTTATCAACAGTCCTTGCGCCTTGTTCCGCCTTGGATCGGACACCGACCATGACGCTCCCGCCTGAACGGTGCCCTTCCGGGATGGTGGTCATAACCTTTCGCCCAAGCACTTACGTGCTGGGGCATCGCCCTGATCCGCGCGCGAAGTTCTTCCTTCAACCCTGTGTTCCATGTTCCGGATACTGGTTGAAATTATCCGGTCACCGGACTCCCGGATCCGAGTTCCCACTTCTACAGCGATGACGTTCATGTGTGGGCAGGGGCCATGATGCGACCCTGGAGTTCAGTCCTCCGTCCGGATGGCTTGATCCGCCACAACCGAGAACGTGTGCTTCACTTTCATGGTTCCACTACCATTCACGAAGCCGAGCGAGCCCACGGGGCCATCATACTTGCATCCGGGTCGCTTCCTTACGGGTTCCAATACCACGTCGAACCTCACTTTGCGGTTGGTGCGCTCCGCTTGTGGAGTGACGAGGGCGTTGCGGGTATCCACCACCACTTCCTTGGTCAGGTGGCCCGGCTTGCTGAAGGTGAGGACCACCCTTGAACCCGCAGGCACCGAAAGGCTGAAACGGCCACTGCCCTCCACCTCGGCGTAGAGGCAGTTGTCATTCACCTCCGCAGAGAGCACGATATCCGTTGCATTGTGGTCCTCCACTTGCAACCAGCCGGTAAGTAGCACCTCATCTCGCGTGGTAGCCGGTGCTGACAATGCGGTTAGTGCGAGAAGGGCGAGGGCGGCTGCCAGCAGCAGGGCCTCGGGTCGGATGGTGATGCGCTTGATCATTACTTCGGGGTGTTTCAAGTACACCTCAAAAGTCTCTATGCGAAGCGCGATCCGCAATACCCACAAAGGATGATTTTTCGGTCCCGCCCGAACGAGCTGCGGGGTCGCTTTCACGGCAACATTCCTACGACACTATCACGCCCACCGACGGTCCACGGCGTACTTCACCAAGCCAGCGATACTCCGCACATTCAATTTGGTCATGAGCCGTTTGCGATGGGACTTCACCGTGGCCTCTGAGATATTCAGCGCAGTGCCGATCTCGCTGTTCGTGCGTTCCAAGGCGATCATGCGGATGATCTCCCGCTCCCGTAAGGTGAGTCCGACATACTCGCCATCCGGCCGCTTGGCCGTGTACGCATAGCCTTGGTCCACGCTTCGTTGCGCGTCCGGACTGAGGTATTTGCGCCCACGCATCACCTCGCGTATGGCCCTGACCAGTTCCTCCTTCGTGCCGCTCTTCACATAGTATCCCCATGCACCTTCAATAAGCATACTGTTCACATACTCGATATCCGTCAACGCAGAGAAGGCCAGGACCCGCACTGTTGGATGACTACTGTGCAGCGCACGCATGGTGTCTATCCCATCCATGCCGGGCAGGGCCACTTCCAGCAACACCAATTCACACGGGGTGTGACGAAGTACCCCCAACAGATCATTGCCCGTGCGCGCGTGACCGGATATCCTGAGGTCTTTCTCCCCGCTCAACCACGACCGCACCCCATCCACCACCACGGCCAGCGGATCGGCGATGAGGATGCGAACAATGGGCATGGTACGAAGGTCGGGAGTGTTCGGTGCGATGCGTACCCGAACGAGAAGCCCCGCTCGTCAACATGACGAGCGGGGCTTCCATTCAACCGATCATTCCTAGGGTTGGATCACCAAACGTTCGGTCCAACTGGTATCGCCGACGGTGATGTTCACCATGTACAGGCCGGTGGCCAGTTCGCCGTTCAGTTCAAGCACGGTGTTGATGAAGCCTTCCGAGCCGAAGCCGAGGGACTGCACTTGTAGCGTACGTGCGCTCACGCGCTTGCCGAAGGTGTCATAGATGTCCACACTCACCGTATTCACACCCTCTTCAATGGCGTCGAGGCTCAAGAAGAGCTGATCACCGCGGTTCGGGTTCGGGTACATCCGAATGGCCGCACCTTCTGAGCCTGTTGAAGGATCGGATGCCATGTGCTGGTTGCCACCCGGCTGGAAGCAGGCTTGGGTGTACACCTCGCAGACCTTGCCCCAAGGGGTCAGGTCTCCATAAGGATCAGCACCACCCACGCACCAGTTCTGGCCGCCATCGAAGCTGGCACGCACTTCCACCTCGTAGGTCTTGCAAGGCTGGAAGGTGCCACCCGGGTTGGGCAATGTGGTGGGGATGATGGCCGCGTTCTCCATGAAGGTGCTGTAGTTGGTGCTGTTGCGCACAAGCACCACATTCTCCGCTGGGATCCGGAAGCGCCACTGGTATTTAGTGGCACTCACGTTCACGCAGTTGTTGTTGTAACGCGTCACCGGCCATGCCACCAATTTGTTGCCTTGGTTGTTGCCTTGGTTGCCCACCGGCAGTGTGATCGGCCTTCCGCAGGACCAGTTGGGACTGCTCGTGTCGTCGAACAGCGAGGTCTTCTTGCATTGGCCTGCGATGTTGTCGATCATCATGCGGCAGGAATTGCCCCACGCTCGCCATACGCCCGGACCGATGCGGGTGCGCACACGCACATTGTACATCGTTCCTTCCACCAAGGATGGCAGGTTGGCCATGCTCACTTGGTTGGATCCGGGACCATTGGCAGGGTAGCGGATGCTCAGGCCACCATTGGGCTCGTAGATCCAGAACTGGTACACGTTGCCGCTGGTGCCGTTCGGGGTATCGTCCGCCGTGAGCTTGTCCGAGCAGCCGTTCACGTTCCGACGCAGGTCGAGGCGATCGCAGCTTACGCTGATCAGGCGGTCGTTGCCGGTGGGCACATTCACACCCGTGTTGCCCGCGATCTGGCTGGGGCAGCCGCTGTGGTTGGTGCGGTTGTCGATCACACGCTTGCCGGCCACACGCACGATGTAGCCGCCACCTGCGATACCGTCGCAGTTCTCATCCTCGAACACGAAGTAGAATTCGCCGTTGGGCAAACAGGTGGTGACGGTGTAGTTCGGGCTAGGGGGCGGGTAGTCGTACGCCGGGTAGCCGGGGGAGCTTTGCACCACCGTATTGTTCACGGAACTGCGCAAGGTCCAGCGCAGGCCACTGCCGTCGGTACCCATTTCGATGGTCACCGACTGGGTGCAAGCCGTACCTGCGCATCCGCAGTTGGGGCTGGCGCCGAGCATGTCGTTGAAGGTGAACGCGTCACCGTCGTCGCACGCGTCACCGGGGGTGCCGTTGGGCACCGTGGGGCAGATGTCGCAGGCATCGCCAGCGCCATCACTGTCCGTGTCTGTTTGAGTGGTATTCGGATCCATCGGACAGTTGTCCGTGTTGTTGGTCACGTCGCCGGCGTTGGGTGGGGTACAACCCGTGCCGGTGGATGGTCCGCTTCCGAAACCGTCGCCATCCGCGTCCGCATACCAGATCGATGGTTGCTGGATGGTGATGCTCACCTCCGCGTTCGTGGAAGCGCAGGGTGCATTGCTGATGGTCCAACGAAGTACCACTGGACCAGCTCCCGTGGCATGCGTGAACGTTGCGTTCGGATCATTGGCATCCGGACTGAAGTTCCCCGTTCCTCCGCTCTGCGCGCTCCATGCACCGATACCAATGGTCGGTGCATTGCCACCGAGCCCGTTAGTGGTGCCAAGTATGCACACCGTCTGTGTACCGCCAACCGTTGCCGCGCTCGGGTTCTGGTTGATGGTGATGCTGACCTCCGCGAACGATGCGGCACAAGGTGCATTCGTGATCGTCCATCGCAGCACCACCGGACCCGCTCCACCCGTGTGCGTGAATGTCGCGTTCGGGTTGCTCATACTGCTGAAGGTTCCGGTACCACCGCTCACAATGCTCCATGCGCCGGTTCCAACCGTAGGTGTATTGCCACCAAGCCCAATTGTGGCACCCAGCGCACAGATCGTCTGCGCACCACCCACGGTCGCTGTGGTAGGAGGTGCTTTCACCGTGAAGCTGGTGGCCGCACGGATGCTTTCACAACTGTTGTATGCACACGCCGCATAGAACGGAGTGATGGACGGAGCCGCATTACTGACCACACTTTGACCCACGGGATCGAACAAGGGGCCGGTGAAATGCAAGGTGCCACTGACCGGCGCGGAGTACCAACGGACCGTTGCCGGGACCGTGTAGTCCACCTCGATCAACGCACTGGCGATAACGGCGTCGGGAGTGGTGAACAGGTTATCCGCGGTTTGTCGTGTGCGCAGGTTGATCGTACCACCAGCCGCAGGGAATCCGACCAGGTTGATCACCGGGTTCGGGCTCACTGTTCCCGGGCCGGTGGCCGTGGTCAATTGCGTTTCAGCCAATATGTACGAACCGTTCAAGGCCACGCGGATGTTCTGGCGCTGTCCATCCAACCCCAAAATGCCCGTATTGGCCACTACATTGAAGAGCTTCAACCGCGCGGCGGTGACCACGGCCCCGGCCGGAAGCGCAGGCATGACAAGCGTGGATCGCGTGGTGATGGTGGTGCCTTCGCTCTGGAAGTTGCTTCCGGGGAATGCGTTGCTGGTGGACTGCGCAATAGGCGCGCAGGATGCACTGAGACCTTGACCACCCGGCACCGTGGTGTTCTGGCAGATCGTGTATGTGCCTGTTCCGATGGTGGGATTGCCCGGCTGGATCGGGCAGGTGATCAACTGCCACTCCAATACGAAGTTGCCGGAGCCTGTTCCGAAACCGTCCTGGATCCACCAGACCCGCTGCGTTGTTCCGGTGGTGTTGGACCAGTTCACCCAGCCGATCTCGGCTGCATCATCATCCACGCAAGCGATCACATTGGTTCCGGGGCACGCACCGCCGTACCGGACGTAGTGCTGCGAGTTGTAGGTGTTGCTCTGCTGACGGATGTTGAACTGGGCGCCGTTCGGTACGTCCATATAATAGATGGCATCCGGAGCGGTGTTCGCCGTTGCGGTACCGCATGCGAACGTGAAGTCATGCACGCGGCCCAAGGTGGTACCGGGCAAGGGACTTGACTGGGTAGCCAGGTTCAGTGCGTTCACACAGGTCTCCGCCGATGGACAACCACCGCTGTAGAAGAAGTTGCCGAAGTTCCGGTCGCAGGCGGCGTCACTTTCGTGCAGCAAGCGCACATTTACCACATCGCCGATCGCGAAGGGTCCCAACGTCTCGATATCGTTCTCCAGCAGGCCCGGTATATCGGTGGGTGCGCCACCATTCACAGTGTATTGCAAGGTGACGCTGCTTCCATCACCGGTGAACAGGATCTCCGCGTCGATATTGAATTGGTTCGTTGCACAGAGGTTGTTCACCGAGATGGCCGCATCCGGTTCGGTGCAACCTGCCGTACACTTCACTTCGAAATTCCAAGAGGTCTGTTGGCCGGTCGCACAGCTATTGCTGCCATCGCTGTCGATCTCGATGAACAAGGTCGTGCCGACCGATGTACCGCTCACTCCGGTCAAGGTTGCGAAGTGTCCGGTGAGTGTGGGGATCGGGGCGCCACCATTGTTGGTGCCGCTATACGTGCGGATCACATCACCAGGCCCCATGGTACCGCTGATGAACGACAGCGTGAGCGTACCCATCGGGTCGCTGCTCGTAAAGGTGAAGGTCCGCGTGTCGAAGTTCCGGTAACAGTGGTTCACGGATAAGGTGGATCCGCAGGTTACCGTGACCGGACAAGTGGAGTAGCGATACTCCGGAGTGGAGGTGCAACCCGGGGATCCGTTGCTCAAGGTGCAGATCACCTCGCTACCAGCCGCGAAGGGACCCACCGTAGTAGTACCGAGTCCGAGTGAAGCGAAGAGCGGAACTCCGTTCTCCGTGTACGTCAGGTCCGCGCTGCTTCCGGACCCAAGGCTCGTCACATTCACTTGCACACTGAACCGTTCGTTCGCACAATCGTTGACGACGGTGAACGTGGCCACCGCAGGTTGTCCCACCGTTACCGAGCCCACACCACCCGCACTGGAGATGGTACCGGCTTGGCAGGTGACCACCACCGGACCCGTGGTGCCGGTTCCGACCGTTACCGTAACGGAGGTCGCCGTATTGGCCGTGATCGTGGCAGCCGTTCCACCAATGGTGACCGACGTAGCGCACGCCAGGTTCGTTCCGTTGATCACCAAGCTTGAACCCGCACATGCACTGCTCGCAGAGAACGAGGTGATCATGGGCGCCAGCATGCTTGTCTGGATCTGGATATTCCCACGAACGGTGCTATAGGTATAGGCAACTATCCGATACGTGGTGCCCGCATTCAAGGACACCGACGGGATCACTGAACTAGTCGCGTTCGAGCAAAGCGCACCTGCATCGTCGCTGCACGCTAGTTCCGTGAACGCACCTCCACAAACCCCGGTACCCACCACCAGTACGTGGTCGATAGCACCCGAGGAAGGGGCATCCGCCGGGCAGGTGGAGAAGCGATACTCACCACTGCACGTTGGGGTGAAGGAGTACCAGATGCTCCCATTCGCGGTGCCTTGACAGGTTGGGGTTGGCTGGCCGGTATTGGTCGCATTGGTATTGTTCACCACTGTGGTCAAGTGCGGGAATGGTCCAGCACCCGGGATCGGGATCGAACTTGCACAGAGGTCGTTGGCTGGCGGTGTGGGTGGTGCCTGTAGGCAGATGGTGAACGTACCTGTGGTCGTTGCCAAGGTCAGCGCCCGGAAGATGTAGTTGGTGTTCGCGGTGACCGCGAAGGACCCGGAAAGCACGTCGCCCTCACAATACACCTCCGTGCCTCCACAGGCGGTAAGTATCTGGTATCCGAAGGCCGTTTGTGTGCCCTCCACAATGCTGAACTGGATGCTTGTGTTGGAACCCGAGAAGAACGAGTACCATACGTCCACCAGTCCTGTGATCAAGCACCCAGGGGCGGGTGCTGCACCACCGGTGGCGCCCACCGTGGTGCCCGCCGTGGCCGCACCCGGACAGGAACCATTGGCGCCCACCGTAAGGCCGACCGCGTTCGCACAGTTGTTGTTCGCGGGCGGGGTCGGGGGCACGGTGCAGGCAACGCTCAGGCTGAAGGCACTGGAGCTGCTGTACCCGTATACCTTGATGTAGTACGTCACCCCGTTCGTGGAGACCCAGCTATAGCTCGCCGAAAGACCCGTGCAAGCCGGCCCGCTATCGTCATTGCCGCCGATGCAGGTCAGCGAGGTACAGGTGCCGGAGTAGATGGAGATCCTACTATCCCACGCCGTGGCACAAAGGCTTGCGGTCATGGTCTGACCATTGCCGACAATGGCGTACCAAGCTCCGGGCTGGGACTGTGAGACCCCGCAGGTGCTTGTTCCTTCATAGGTGCCTGTGCTGGTAAAGCCCACCGTGGTGCCCGGGGTGGTGCTTCCGCAAGTGATCACTTGGGCATTGCACACCAGGTCATTGGACACCGGCGGGGGCGCCACACAGGAAATACCCACCTGGAACCCGGCGCCGGTGACCGAGATGTCGGAGTAGAACTGTACCGTCAACGGGCCGGTGGTGGAGGTCAACGTCGGGATAGCGGTACCCATGTAATACGTCCCCAGGATCGTCCCACCGGTGCCGGCGCCATCATACACGCGCACATAATCGCAGCACGCCTCACCCGCGCTGGACTGGCCGACGATCCGGATGACCATACCACCCGTTGAGGGGTTGATCACCGTATAGCCGTTCTGGTTGACGGCATAGTTGCCCGTGCCGCCGGGATCGCAGATCGTGCCACTGCATGTGGTAATGGAATTGTTGCCGGAACCAGGCACTGTGTACGTGCATGTGGGAGGTCCGACGTAGTAATAGCTCACCTGGGCCGCAGCCGTCAACGCGTTACACGAATACCTCGTCAAGAGGACCGAGCGGGTCGTGCTCGCGGTCTCCACATAGCTGAACGTCGATTGTGCGCTACAACCATCGTCGTTGGACGCGAGCACCGTACCGCCGGTCCCCGTTGAATAGAGGCGCAGGTAGGTGTCCCCTGTACTGAGGCCGCAGGTGGCGAAGTAATACGTGCGACCAGCGGTGGTGGCGAAGCTGAACGCCCTTATGCCGGAGTTGTATGAGACCGTGTTCTGGCTCACCGTGGTCGGGGTGATCACCGTGTTCGTGGTCGCTGTGCCACAGTACTGGGCATTCGCATTCGTGGCCCGCAAGGCACCAACCGCGCAAAGCGCGATCACAGTGACCATCGTAAAGGCTCGGCCGATCGCCGACCGGTTCAACTGGGTAATGTGCTGTGTTCGCATGGGCAGGGAGGTGTATCGGGGTTGTAGAGTCTGGTGTGCGGCGGCGCGTTGCGACGGAGGAGATCGAACGGGTGCTACGGGGTGAATGGGACGCTGGATCCGGGTTTCCTCCGGTCCTGGTCCTGGGCCATTCCACCTGCATCGGGCCTTGCAAACCCGCTTACAGAAACAGAGCTTCGTTGTCTTCGCCGAAGGCTTTTCCCTGTTTATCGGACGCAATCTAGACCTGGTCGATGACCGCTGTCAAGTATTTCCATCGACTGATTATGAACATCCCTCCATGAACAGCTCAATATTCACGACCAAAATGGAGGCGGGGGTGTTCGGGCACGGGTGCTTCGGTATTCTGCCAAGAGGAGAACCGGCGGCTTGGTGGAAACCGGTTCCACAACCTATCGGTGGCACACCGGAACCTTCGGGCTGCTCGATGAGCACTTGGCCGAAAGGCGCAATTCACGCCTGACGCACGCGCAGCAACTACCTACTGGTCATGGCGGCGCGGTTCACGACCCCTTCCCGCAAGAAGGTCTTCGGCAAATACAGGGTGATGAAGAACCTGCGCTCCGCTGGGAAGCCATGGACCGGGAGGACCCGGTTCCGGCGCTGTTCCGGTGATCCGCTGTGGAGGGGTTCGCCCTTCCACTACTCCGCCATCAGCCACACGGCTTGCCGACCGCCATCCGGTTGCTGCACCTGTAAGATGTACGCTCCCGGCGGCAATGCACCACGAGGAATGGTCAATGGCCCACCGGCGAACCGCGTGGCCGCGACCACCGGCCTTCCGCAGGCATCGTACAGGGCGTAGGTGCCCCCCTTGGAAAGCGTGGGCGACTGCACCACCACGGCAGAGCGGAACGGGTTCGGCTGGACGATCAAGGGCTGCTCATCACCAAGTTCCGTGACCGCACGGAAGCCGCAATCCAATTGCAGCCTCACCGGGAGCCATGCGTTCGTGTTCGTCCCGATGGCGAGCTGCCCCCATTCGTTGTTCCCCCACGCCCAGACCCCGCCATCACCGGTGCGGGCAAGGCTGTGCCCGGCACCGCCGCAGAGCTCCACCACGTTGCTGAGGGTAGTGATCTGCACGGGGCTCCAGCGGTTCGTCTGGGTGCCGTCGCCCAAGCGGCCGTAGAGGTTGTATCCCCAGGCCCAGGCGGTGCCATCGTCCTTCAACGCCAAGGAATGGAACACGCCCGCCTTCACACTGGTGAAGCCGCTGGTGGCCAAGGAGGGCACCGGACCGCTCTTGTCCACGGTGGTGCCATCGCCCAGTTCGCCTTCCCCGTTGGCGCCCCATGACCAGATGCTGCCGTTGGCGCGCAGCATCAACGAGTGGTTGTTCCCGGCGGCCACGGCCGTGGCGGTGGGGCCTACCACATTCACCGGACTGGGCCGGTTCTCGGTGGTCACATCGCCCAGTTGCCCATTCGCGTTCATGCCCCACGAACGGATGCTGCCATCGGCCAACAAGGCGAGGGTATGGTAGCCCCCGGTGGCGATGGCGATGACCCCTGAAAGACCCGGCACCTGTATGGGTGCCAAGGCCACCGTGCCCGGCCCCATCTGCCCGTTGCCCAACTGGCCGAAGAGGCCACTGCCCCAGATCCACACCGTGCTATCCACGCGCAGGGCCGCCGCGTGCGCGAAGCCCATGGCCACCTGGGTCACATTACTCAATCCGGGTACATGGTAGGGAATGCTGTCGTACACATCGCTCGTGCCCAAACGGAAGCCCCAGGTCCACACCGTGCCATCGGCGCCCAGCACGATGGCCTGCTGTTGTTGCACGCTCACCATGGTCACTTCATCCGTCAGGTCCACCGGCACCGCTACGTTCTGGTCTCCCGAGGCATAGTTGCCCAGCTGCCCGTAGTAGTCCGAACCGGCGGCACTGAGGCCCGCGGGTGCGCACAGGAATACGCTGAACTGGTTGCCCGCACCAAGGGTCTGGCCATACCCGGCGAAGGGGGCGCACAGGAGGGCGATCAAGGTCGGGAGAAGTGAATGGCGTAAAGGCTGCATGGTAGGGGTGGGTAGCATGTGGTTCGGTCGGATAGTGGGCGGTCGGCCCGTTCCGTTGGCGGTTTGATACGCAAGGGACGAAGAACGTCTTCGGGCGGTTGCCAAGGGGTGGCGGACCCGCCACGCGAGAAGCCCCGCCGTTCCCGGCTCGAGGACCAGGAGGGCGGAGGCTGTCGCACCGAGGAGGGTCTGGGTCCTATGCCGATGCGCGGCCCATGGCCGGATCGCTCTTGGGGCCTTCACCAGCGGCACCCACGGCACTCACCAGGAACCACACGGGCGTATACGGCTCCAGGCCCTCCACGGTGTGGCGCACCTTCTTCGTCACGGTGACCAGCGTCAGCTTCACACCCGGTGTCGCAGGATCCTCTTCGGTGGAGTACAAACAGTAGAAATGTGCACCGTGAACGCCCGTCCATAATACCAGCACCTGCCCTGCGATCCCTGTCATCTGCACGAAGCGGATGAACGGAACACCCACAGGACCCACCGGCACCGGCACCTTGGCCAACGGAAAACCGCTGCTCTCCAGCTTGGTCCGGTCGCCATTGCCCGTTAAGCGCACATAATTCCCTTGCGTGCGCAACATGTCCCGGCCTTGCGTCACCAGGTCGTCACGCAGCAGGCGGCTCTGTCGGCTGCCGTTCGTGGCCTCTGTGATGGCCGTCTCCAGGTCATCGGCCAAAGTGCCCATGGCCACCATCGTGATCGGCGGTGCGGGGAAGTGGATGTTGCCCGCCATCCGGGCGACCACGTTGCGGAGCAAGGCCAGCAGCCGCACGGGGTTCAGTCGGGCAAGGGACATTCTGATGTTCGCACGCATGGCAAGGGGCCTCTCTCCGGAGCCACCCGGATTTAGGGGATGAATAGGCAACGCGGACCTGTTCACGTTGGTATGTCGCCTCCGCCGTATGCGATCCCGCATGGACCTTACCGCACTACGCCCTACTGGATCCGGGCATTCCCACCATTCCTATGCGGAACGGAATAATTCATTCGGATCGGAATAGCGGTGCATGATCCTCTGATCTGGTGGGGAACACGACCGACTTGATGCTGCATGACGACCGACTTGATGGTGCAGGTCGATCGTCTTGATGGTACAGGTCGATCGTCTTGGAGGTGCAGGTCGACCGACTTGGTGGTGCAGGTCGACCGACTTGGTGGCCCAGGTCGACCGACTTGATGGGGCAGGTCGATCGTCTTGGTGGTGCAGGTCGATCGACTTGGTGGTGCAGGTCGATCGTCATGGTGGTGCAGGTCGATCGTCTTGATGGTGCAGGTCGATCGACTTGATGGTGCAGGTCGATCGACTTGATGGTGCAGGTCGATCGTCATGGTGGTGCAGGTCGATCGACTTGATGGTGCATGACGATCGTATCCGACGGCGACGATCGCTTGCATGGGTGCCAAAGCCAGCGGACAAACCCACTTGCGCGGTTGGCTTGGCTACACCAAACGTGTTGGCAGAAGAGCCGTTCCGCAATACCCACAAAGGATGATCTTGTGGGGGGTAGACCTACGATTCGCACTCAGTCTATTACCGTAAAACGCCTGCAAATGATCTGGTCCTTCGAAACAACATTCGCGATGTACACCCCTGGAGCAAACCCTCGAAGTGGAACGGTCACAAGGCTTTGATCATAGGTCGCGCGGTGAAGCAATACCCCAGCAAGATTCACGATTCGTACTTCAACAGCGTGATCAAGCGAGCCTAGCTCTATACTTAAATAATCCACAGCCGGGTCCGGGTAAACCAAGAGATGATCCACCAGAACCTCTTCCTCAATTCCGACGACTTCATTGAATGATCTCCTCCACACACCCGGAAGGGCCGATCCAGCAAACAATTCAGTGCTATTCGCTCCAAACGCCAATACCCCGATCGGCGATGGGAATCCCGTGTTCATTTGAACCCATGTACCCCCATTGTCATTGGAGACGAAAGCTCCGTTCGAAGTTGTTCCCGCAAGGATCGTGCTCCCGAATCTGGAAAGCGCCAATACGCTACCACTGCTCAACGGGCCGCCACTAACAGCAGCCCAACTATCCCCTCCATTCGTCGATCTATACAATCCATTGCCCGCAGTACCCGCAAAGACTTGTTGACCACTGGTAACCACTGAATAGATCAACTGAACCGGATTTCCATTGTTGACGGCGGCCCAACTATTCCCGTCATTCGTCGATCTGTAGACACCATCGCCAAAAGTACCCGCGTAAAGCGTCGCGCCGTCGGTCGCAAGCGCTTCCAATGGAAGGTTGTTCAGCCCGTTGTTGACAGCAGTCCAACTACTACCTCCGTTTGTTGAACGGTACACCCCCCCAAAGCCCCCTGCAAACAACCCCGCTCCGGTCTTAACGATCTGCCTGATCGTGAGATTCGTTATGCCTGTGTTCGATTCATTCCAACTATTCCCGTTATCAATGGACTTGAATACGCCTGCCGATGAACCAATGAAGACATCTTCTCCATCAATAAGGATCGACGATACTCTGTAATTCTCAACCACCACCAATCCGTTGTTCGCGGGTGACCAATTATTCCCGAAGTCCGAGGACCGGAACACACCACATGTGCATCCGGCGAACACCTCATCCCCCTTTGTGGCGATTGAATATACCGATCCGTGGGATAAGCCATTGTTCACCCCTACCCAATTGGATCCCCCGTCACCGGTCCGGTACATACCACACCATGTTCCAGCGAACAAACTGGACCCGCTACCAACAATGGTATTGATGCCCGTTATCACCAAACCAGAGTTAACAGTGGACCAATTATCGCCGTTATCATCGGATCGATAAATGCCTTCAGCAAGTGTGCCAGCATACAGTGACCCATCATGAATGCATAAGGACAGGGCACTGGCATTCACCATTCCACTGTTAACATCAACCCAGTTATCGCCATTGTCAACCGACCGACGCACTCCACCATATAGACCCCCGGCGTATAGCACCCCTGAATCGGCGATCAGTGCAAGCAGAAAGGTATTCGGCAACCCCGAATCAAGATAGGTCCAACTCGCACCCCCATTAGTGGACCTGAATACTCCACTTGCGGACGTACGGACGAATATGCTTGAACCGTTCACGGCAACCCCTCGAATATCCAAAGCCGGGAGACCGGTACTGATGGATACCCAATTGCTGCCGTTATCCGTCGACCGGAATACACCTCCATTTGTTCCAACATATAGGTCGGCTCCACTTGCGAACAGCGACCAGATCGACAGATTCGTTAACCCAGTGTTCGATAGACTCCAACTAGCCCCATTGTTAGTCGATCTGTATACACCATCACCCAGTCCTGCAAAGACGCCAGCGGCATTGATCGCCAATGCACCTGCGAAACTGTAGTTCGGCGAGAACCCATTGTTCGCGAGTGACCAATTTGCACCATTATCAGCACTCCGAAAGACTCCCACAGGAGTTCCAACGAAAGTGGTCGCCCCGTCGCTGGCAATGCACAAGATGTTCCCCACATTCGGCCCATTCGTCGGCTGCCACTGTGCATTGGTCAGACCAAGTACTGAAGTGACCCAAACCAGTAGGACGAATCGTTTCATGCTCTGAGGATTTATGAACGAAAGATCGTAATTTTTCTTTAGGCGCACATCTCCGGGAATGACCGTCGTAAGAGCAAGGAGTTCTTCCAAATAGACACTCGCGAACCGGTCGAGGTACGTTGTTGTCACGTCACCTTCAACCCGCCGCAGCCCCTGCATCCATCCCGAACACCTTTCGGATCACCCACACAAGGTACAGGACCACGGAGATGGGAATGCACGTGAGGACGATGACGATTTTCAGGAGGAAACGGAACACATCGCCGTTGTCGTCATTGAACACCGCTTGCGGATCGTCCTCGAAGGCTTGGCGGCAATGGCCGGGACCATCCACCGGCCAAAAGGTGAAGTTCACAATGGCCTCCACGGTCCGTCAATAGTACTTCGTCAGGTCGCGATTCACCTGGGAGAAATATCCGGTCCAGGCGGAGATGGTATTATCCGGGTTACCGCCGCACAAAGTGTTGCCGAGTTGATCCACCGAGACAAGGACGTTCTTAAAGTAGCCCATGGTAGTGCTGATGGTTGACCGGACGCGTCACGGTGAATGTAGTCCGACCCACCTCCCCCAAAAAAACGACGAACGGGCCGCGGCTTGCGCCTTGACCCGTCCGTCCCCCTTTGGTCCCCCTAACCCCGGACCAAAACCTTCAACTCCTTTCTACTTGCTCAGCACCTTGAACTCGGTGCGGCGGTTCCGTTGGTGTTCGTCGTCCGAGCACTTCTCGCACACGCACGTCTCGCTCGGCTTGCTCTCACCGTAGCCCTTGCTCTTCAGGCGCTCCTTCGTGATGCCCTTGCTGATGAGGTAGTCCACGGCGCTCTTCGCGCGCTTCTCGGAGAGGTTCATGTTGTACGCGTCCTTGCCGCGGCAGTCGGTGTGTGAGCTCAGCTCGATGCTCACTGTCGGGTTGTCCTCCAGGGTCAGCACGAGCTTGTCCAGTTCGATGGCGGCATCGGGGCGGATGTCCCACTTGTTGTAGTCGTAGAAGATGTTCTCCAAGCGCACCACTTGGTCCACCACCAGCGGGAAGAGGCGGAAGTCGGTCACGATGATCGCACTCGGCCGACCCTTGGTGCTGATACGTGCGCTCTGTTTGAAGAAGCCCTCCTTCTCCACCTTCAAGCGGTAGTCGGTGTCCTTGAGCAGCGGAAAGTGGTAGGTGCCCGTGGCATCGGTGGTCACGCGGCCGATCTCATCGCCCAAGGCATCGTGCAATGTGACGATGCTGCCTGCCAGCGGTTCATTCGTTTCGCCGTGGAAGACGGTGCCCTCGGCGGCGTAGTCGTACTTCACCAGTTCCACCACGATGTTCTCCAGCGGATCGTCGTTGGTCTCGATGGGCATCTCCGCTTGGTAGTACCCATTGGCACTGGCCACGAGAAGGTAGCGCTGGTGGTATTCCGTTTCGATCTTGAACTTGCCGCCGGGTTCCGTTTCCAATTGGAAGCGCTTCACGTGCTCGCCCTTTTCATCCTTCAGGAGGATGGTGGCACCTTCGATGGGTTCGCGCGTGGCCTTGTCGATGACGATACCCGCGAGGTAGATCATCTGCGGGCGGATGGTGCAGCCGTAGATGTCATCACTGCCCTGCCCACCCGGACGGTCGCTGGCGAAGAAGCCGCTGCTGTCGTTGATCAGCATCAGGCTGTGGTCGTTGTAGCGCGTATTCATGGGATAGCCCAGGTTGAACACATTGCCCGCACCGTTCGCACCGATGCGTGTGAAGAATATATCCAGCCCGCCCAGGCCGGGATGGCCCGTACTGGCGAAATAGAAGGTGCCGTTCGCGGCGAGGTAGGGGAACATCTCATTGCCGGAGGTGTTCACCTTGGGGCCCATGTTCTCGGGCTCGCCCCACTGGTTCCCGAGGTTCCTCGAATACCAGATATCCGTGCCCCCCATGCCACCGGCGCGGTCACTCACGAAGTAGATGGTGCGTCCGTCGGCGCTCACCCACGGGTGGCCGCAGTTGCTGTTCACGTCATTGTAGTCGAAGGGGATCAGGTTGCCCCACTCGGGTTGCCCGAATTCACCGGTGATCACATCGGCGAAGTAGATGCCCAGGTTCAGGTTGCCGGTCTCCCCGCGTTGCACATCGCCATAGAAGACCTGGTTACGGGTGAAGTACATGCGCTTGGCCAGCGAATCGAAGCAGACCATCCCGTCGTGGTAGCGGGAGTTGATGTCGTTGCGCATCACCGCGGGTTCCTCTGCCGTCTCCCCTTTCAGGAAGGCGCTGTACAGGTTCAGGAAGGGTTGGTCATCCCACGCGTAGATGCGTCGTCCTCCGGCACCTTCACCGCGTGCGCTGCTGAAGAGCAGCAATTCGTTCATCACGCTCATGCCCAGGTCCGCCTGCGGGGAGTTGATCGGCACCGTGCGGATGGTGGAACTCGTGCTGTCCTTCTTCAAGCGGAAGAAGAGGTTGGTGCTCTTGAGGTAGACCTGCGCGCGTGGATCATCCGGACGTTCCTTCGCGTAGATGGCATACTGCTCCAGCGCCTCGTTGTACTTGCCGTTGGCGCGGAGCTGATCGGCGAAGACGAGCACATCATCGGCCGTGCGACCCGGCACGATCATCATTCGCCGGTAGGCGCCTTCCGCGGATGGGGCATCACCCATTTTCGCGTAGGCCATGGCCAGCTTGCGCAGGGAGGCTGCGTCGCTCTTGCCTTTGCTATCCAAGTCCTCGTAGATCTGCGCGACCTTACCATAATCGAAAAGGTCGGCGTACTTATCGGCCATGCGCTGCTGCAGCTTCTGCGCATGGACGGCTGTCCCCAACAGGAGGATGCAGGCCAGTGCTGCGAGGACGATGGTATGGTGCGTGCGTGCCGTCATGATCAGAAGTAACGGGGTGAGCGAATGCCTTTCAGTTTGTTGCTGAACGTGTAGCCCAGCATGATCTCGTGGCTACCACCGCTGTAGTTGCGCAACGTGGAGAGCGGGAAGTCGTAGGCGTATCCGGCAGTGAATTCATTGGTGATCTGGTATTGTGCCAACACCCCCACGGCGTCGTGGTGGCGGTACATGGCGCCCAACCAGAACTTCTCATAGAAGAGGAAGTTGGCACTGAGGTCGAAACTGATGGGTGCCCCCTGCACGGCCTTGATGAGGAAGGTGGGCTTGAACTTGTGGTAGAGACCCATGTCGAACACGTAGCCGCCACTGAGGAAGTAGTGCGAACGCTGTCCCGGCGAACTCACGAAGGCGAGGGAGTCGGTCTGGAAGAATTCGGTGCGTAACAACTTGGGTGTGCTCAGGCCGATGTAGTAGCGGTCGCTGTAGTACATCACCCCGAAACCGAATTGGGGGTCGAGCTTGGAGTTCACGTTCTGCTGGAACACCTGGTCGCCCGCCGTGATCGGATTCAGGTCAGCGAACTTTCCCTGGAAGAGGTTGAGGCCGCCCTTCAAGCCGAAGGACAGTTTGGCGTCGCCCATGAAGATGCGATACGCCGCATCCACCATGAAGCCGTACTGCGTCACCGGGCCATGCGAATCGCGCATGAGCGTTCCGCCGAGTGCGAAACTTTCATGGAACACCGGTGCGTGCGCGGTGATCGTTTGCGTGGTCGGTGCTCCTTCGAAGCCCACCCATTGGTGGCGTGTGAGCGCACGGATGGCGAGCGCATCGTGGCTGCCCGCATAGGCCGGGTTCAGCGCCAACATGTTGAACATGTACTGCGTGAACTGCGGATCCTGCTGGCCGAAGAGCGTGGTGCCGAGGAACAGCGCGAGCACTGTTCCTTTCCATCGGTTTGCCTTTCTCATCTTCATCGTTGTTCGTTAGGGTCCGATGATCATCGGCCCGTACACTATTGTTTATCGGCGCAGATAGATGAAGCCGGTGTAAGCGTCGCTACCATCGCCGAGGGTGAGGACGTAGTAGTAGGTGCTCTCCGGCAGGCCTTCCTTGAAGGCCGACCCGAACTGGCTGGTGCCATCCCACTGGTTGGTATACGGGCTGGCCTCATACACCTTGTTGCCCCAGCGATTGAAGACCACGAAGTCGTTGTTCGGGTAGCTCTCGATGTTGAGGATCACGAAGAGGTCGTTCACGCCATCACCGTTCGGCGAGTAGGCGTCCGGGATGGTGATGGTGAGGCAGTCCTTGATGAACACCGTCATGGTGTCCGACGTGCTTCCGCAATCGCCGTTCTCCACGGTCCACACGAACACGTTGTAGCCCAGTTGCAATCCGTTCACCGTGCTGGCCGGATCATTGGGCTGCTCCACAGTACCATGTCCGGAGAGTAAACTCCAGGTTCCGGTCGCCGTGGTGGTGGTGGGCACCGCGTTCAAGGTGGTGTGGGTCACGTCCTGGCAGAACTGGAGACTCGGGCCTGCGTTGGCATCGGCCACCGTTCCATCATACACCATGATGGTCATCTCAGCCGAGGTGGATCCACATTCACCGTTATCCACGGTCCATTCGAACACGTTCGCACCCAAGCCGAGGCCGGTGATCACCGTGAATGGATCATTCGGCTGAACGATGGTTCCTGCACCGCTGACAAGTGTCCACGTTCCAATGCCCGGCGCGGCGATCGTGCTGGCGAGCATCGTCACCTGTTCGGTGATCGGTGTGCAGTAGGATTGGTCCGGACCAGCAGCGGCAGGTGCGGCCTGACCATCGAAGATCCGGATGGTCACCAGGTCCGTGGTGGTTCCGCAGGCACCGTTGTCCACTGTCCATTGCAACACCACTGTACCCACCGATAGGCCGCTGAGCGTGGCGTTCGGGTTATTCGGGTCGCTGATATTGCCCGTACCCGTTACGAACACCCATGTGCCTGTGGCCGGGAAAGTGATCGGGCTACCGCTGAGCGTGGTGCTCGTGGTGGGCGTACACAGCTCCTTGTCCGGACCAGCGTTGGCCTGCGGATGTGATGCGTCGAACACGGTAATGGTCACCGCATCCTGCGTGTCGCCGCACGGACCGTTCATGAGGGTCCACTGGAAGGTATTGGTGCCGATGGACAAGCCGCTCACGGTCGTACCCGGATCGGTATCATCCGTGAACACACCCGTACCGGTGATCACCGTCCACAGACCCGTGGCCGGGAAGGTGGCAGGGCTACCGGCGAGCGTTGTGTTGGTGGTCGGGGTACAGAGTTCCTGATCACTGCCCGCACTCGCTCCCTCCATATTCCCATCGAAGATGAAAACGCTGATGCCATCGCTGGAGCTACCGCAGGCCCCGTTGTTGATCGTCCACAGGAAGTCATGTTGTCCCACGCCGAGTCCGGTGATCAAGGTGTTCGGATCGCTCGGATCCACGATCACACCCGTGCCGCTTATCGAGGTCCACGTGCCGGTTGCCGGGAAGATCGGATCGTTCGCAGTAAGCACCGCGGTGCTTGTCGGCGTACACCAACTGATGTCGCTACCGGCTTGCGCAGGTGGCGCTTGGCTGTCGAAGATGTCCACTTGCACCGTGTCACGACTTGGTGGCCCGAAGCCGCACATGCCGTTGTAGATCTCCCACACGAACTGGTAGGACCCCACATCAAGACCCGTGATCAACGTGGCCGGGTCGTTCGGTGATACGATAGTGGCCGTTGCGCCGAGGACCTGTGTCCACGTTCCTACACCAGGGATCTCCGGCGTGTTACCAGCCATGGCGGTCTCGGGTGCGGGTGTGCAGAGGTTCTGATCCGGTCCTGCGTTGGCCAGCGGTGCGTTCGGGTTGTAGATCAACACATTCACCGTGTCGGTGAGGATACCGTTGTTCGGACACGGATCCCACTCCAGGGTCCACACGAAGGTGTTGGTGCCTTGCGTGAGTCCAGTGACGTGCGTCACAGGATCGTTCGGGTCATCGAACGCGCCAGTACCAGCGATCACGGTCCATGTGCCTTGTGCAGGAGCCGGTGGCATCACGCCTTGCATGTCGATCTCCGTGATCGGCAAGCAGGTCTCCAGGTCAGGGCCGGCGTTCGCGGCAGCCGTGGTATCGTCGTAGAGGATCACCGTCACCTCATCCAAGCTGCTTCCGCAAGGACCGTTGTACACACTCCACTGGAAGGTGTTCACACCGATGCTCAAGGTGCTGATCATCGTGAGCGGATCGTTGGGGTTCACCGGCACACCCGTGCCTACGAGCGTGCTCCATGTGCCTTGTGCCGGGAAGATGAGCGAGCTGCCGCCCATGAACACACTGTCCTGTGGCACGCAGAGTTCCTGATCCAATCCTGCAAATGCCGGTGGGTTCTGCGGATCGAAGATGAAGATGCTCACTTCGTCCTCAGTGGTCACGCAGGTTCCGCTCGCGATCGTCCAGCGGAAGATGTTCTCACCGATCGGCATGTTCGTCACCGTGGTGGTCGGCGAGTTGGGGTCGGTGATATCACCCGCCCCACCGGCGAGAGTCCACACTCCTATCGCTGCTCCAACCGGGGGGTTACCGATGATCGTGGTGCTGTTGTCCGGGAAGCAGAACTCCTGGTCCGGACCGGCGTCGGCCTCCGGCGCTTGTGCATCGAAGAGCGTGATGGTGACCTGATCACTGGTGAGGCTGTTCGCGCAGCTTCCGTTGTAGACCTCCCATTGGAAGATGTTCACGCCAAGACCGAGGTTGGTGATCAGCGTGTTCGGATCATTCGCATCGGCGATGTCACCACTGCCGAGGATCACCGTCCATGTTCCCACTGCTGGGAAGGTGTTCGCACTACCGGCCATGGTGGCACTGGTCTCCGGCGTACATACCTGTTGGTCCGGACCGGCGTCGGCATCCGGGTTGTTCTCATCGAACACCAGAATGGTGACGATATCCGTGGTGAGCGGGTTCGCACACGGACCGTTGCTCACCGTCCACTGGAAGATGTGTTCACCGATCTCAAGACCCGTCACTGCGGAAGCGGGATCGTTCGGGTTGGAAAGAACGCCTGTTCCGCTCACCACCGTCCATGTGCCCACTGCGGGGAAGATGATCGCGCTGCCTTGCAGGTTGGTGCTCGCGGTGGTTCCCGTGGGTGTGCAGAGTTCCTGATCCACACCCGCGTCCGCGATCGGGTTCAACTCATCATACAAGGTGATGACGAGCTGATCGCTCGTGAGTCCGTTCGGACACGCACCATTGTCCACGGTCCACTCCACGATGATCACACCGACACCGAGGTTGGTGATCGTGGTGTTCGGGCTATTCGGGTCCGTGACGGTACCCTGGCCGCTCACTACGGTCCACGTACCGATGGCCGGGAAGGTGACGGGGCTCGCGGTCAGTTGCGCTGTGGTACCACCGCTTGTGCACAGATCCTGATCAGCTCCGGCGTTCGCGCTCGGGTTGGTCTCGTCGAACACTTGGATGCTCACCTGATCGGTGGTGAGTCCGTTCGCGCATGGCCCGTTGCTCACGGTCCATTGAAAGATGCTTTCGCCGATGGAGAGATCGAAGACCATCGTGTTCGGATCGTTCGCGTTGGCGATCGTTCCGGTGCCGCTTACCAGTGTCCACGTTCCAACTGAAGGGAAGGTCACCGGGCTACCAGCGAGTGTGGCATCCGTGACGTTCGGCGTACAGAGTTCCTGATCCGGACCCGCGTTCGCATCGGCGTTCACATCACTGAAGACGAAGATGCTCACAATGTCGATACTGCCCGAGTTCTCGCAAGGTCCGTTGTCGATCGTCCACATGAACACGTTCTCACCCACAGCGAGGTTCGTGATCAACGTGTTCGGATCATTCGCGTCGGCGATATCACCTTGCCCACTCACGAGCGACCATGTTCCGAAGGCAGGAACGATCAACGTATTGCCTGCGAGGTTCGTGCTGGTCTGCGGCGTACACATCTCCTGATCAGGACCGGCATCCGAAGGCGGGTTGTTGATGTCGTACAGGAAGATGGTCACCTGATCCTGCGTCAAGCTGTTCACACATGGACCGTTGCTCAAGGTCCATTGGAAGATGTTGATGCCCACAGCGATGTTGGTGATCGTGGTGGTCGGTGAGGTCGGGTCGGTGATCGTCGCAGAACCGCCCACCAAGGTCCACAGGCCAGTGGCCGGGAAGATCGGCGTGTTGCCGAACAAGGTGGTGATGGTGGTGGGCGTACAGAGATCCTGGTCCTGGCCGGCATCCGCCACCGGGCTGTTCGCATCAAAGACGAAGATGCTCACGAGATCCGTGGTCGGTTCGCCGCACGGACCGTTGCTCACGGTCCACTCGAACACGTTCTCCCCTACGGCGAGGTCCGATATTCCACTTGTTGGTGAACCCGGAGTGGTGATGGTGCCTTGGCCACTGACCAAGGTCCACACACCGGTGGCCGGGAAGATCACGTTGCTACCCGCCATGGTCACGGTGCTTTGCGGCGTGCAGATCTCCTGATCCGGACCAGCGTTCGCTGGCGGGTTCAGCTCGTCGAACACGCGCACGGCCACATCATCGGTGGTGGTGCCGCACGGTCCATTGCTGATGTTCCACTGGAAGATGTGCTCACCGACCGGTAGGCCGGTTACCGTGGTGTTCGGGTCGGAAGGATCGGTGATCGTGCCGAAGCCGCTCAGTTGGAACCAGAATCCTTCAGCGGGGAATGTCGCAGGATTCCCGCTCAGCGTAACGCTGCTCGTCGGCGTGCAGATCTCGATGTCATCACCGGCGTCCGCATCAACCTGCAGGTTGTCATACACGAAGATGCTCACGAGATCGGTGGTGATCGGGTTCACGCAGGGACCGTTGTTCACCGTCCACTGGAATACGTTCTCACCGATGCTCAAGCCCGTGACGAAGCTGTTCGGGTTGTTGGGGTTCGTAGGTGTACCGGTTCCGCTCACCAAGGTCCATGTTCCCACCGCTGGGCTGATGATGATGCTTCCTTGCAAGGTGGTGGTGACCGTCGGGAAACAGAGCTGCTGGTCGTTGCCCGCATTCGCTACCGGGTTCAGCGCATTGAACACGCGGATGCGAACCTCGTCCGTCGTCGTCGCGCAATTGCCGTTCACGATCGTCCACGCGTAGGTGTGCGTACCCACGGGCAGGTTGCTGATCGTGGTGTTCGGGTTGTTCACGTTCGCCACAACTCCACCCGCTCCGCCGGTCAAGGTCCATGTACCGATCGCGGAACCGACCACACTGTTGGCAGCCATGCTCACGCTGTTCGTCGGCGTGCATACATCCACATCGGGACCCGCGTTCGCGGCTGGCGCATCATTATCATAGAGGAACACGGTCACCTGATCCGTGGTGATCGGGTTCAGGCAGGCACCGTTGTTCACCTGCCACTGGAATACGTTCGCGCCGATCGCCAATCCGCTGACCCCTGTTGTGGGTGTATTCGGGCTGGTGATCGTTCCGCTGCCGCTAATGAGCGTCCACGTTCCCACAGCGGGGATGATCAGTGAACTGCCGACCAAGGTGGTGCTCGTGGAAGGCGTGCAGATCTGCTGATCCGGACCAGCGTTCGCCACCGGGTTGTTAGGGTCGTACACGAGCACGGTCATGTTGTCCGTGGTGATCCCGCATGCTCCGTTGTTGATGCTCCAACGTAGGATGTTCACGCCGATGGACAAGCCGTTGGCCGTGGTCGTCGGGCTGGCTGCGTTCGTGAAGTTGGCCGTGCCTTGGACCACGCTCCAACTGCCGGTGGCCACGCCCGTTGGCGTATTCGCGGCCAGGGTGATGGTGCTCGCGGTTCCGCAAACACTTTGATCAGGTCCGGCATTGGCTGCTTGTGCATCGCCATCGGCCAACGTGATCGTCATCGGATCGCTGGTGACACCGTTCGGACAGGGACCATTGGTCACGGTCCAAACGAATTGGCTCACACCCACACCGATGCCCGTGATACTCGTGAGCGGATCGTTCGGACT
>Ga0138256_10000547_pt1 | contig 41113 bp, 33 predicted proteins | sample KNB2016incub_MG_FD_105486 | JGI IMG/M metagenome (GOLD analysis project Ga0138256, IMG submission 105486) | Active sludge microbial communities from wastewater in Klosterneuburg, Austria - KNB2014incub_MG | ecosystem: Engineered > WWTP > Activated sludge > Unclassified | place: Austria... | reverse complement strand
TCTTCGCAGCTTGTAGATGATATTTTTAATAAATCTGTTGTTAACTGGTAATGACTAAGGAACGTTTTTTTAATTTCATTCAACATCCGTTAAGCATACATGCCAATGATATTGAAGAGCTGGAACAAATCATTGAGCAGTTTCCCTATTTTCAGACTGCCAGATTGATTTACACCAAATCACTTCACAATGAAAACAGTTATTTATTCAATGACGAATTAAAACGAACTGCTGCCTTTGCTGCCGATCGAAATGTTCTGTATAAACTCATTCACACCATCAATAAGGATATTACTATTGATGAATCTGACAATATTATTTCAGAAGATGTTGCATCAAAAACTGAAATTTATCCTGCACAAGAAACATCAGAACTGAGCGCACATATATTCGAAGAAAAAGCAGAAACTAACGAACAGGCAATTGTATTTGAAGCAATAGAAGATTCGGAATCGCAAGATGAACCCATCATATTTGAAGAAAAGACATTCGCTACGGAGCAAAGCGAGCCAATTATTTTTGAAGAGAAGCAACCTGAAATCGTAACACCTGAAGCAATAGTTTTTACAGCTATTAACGAGCCTCTCACTGCTGAAAGTGTAGAAACAGATGCAATTGATACTTCAAATAAAATTACAGTTAACGAGGCGGTGAAAAATGAACAGCCGCTGACACCGGCAGAAATTTTGTCGCAGCGACTGCGAGAAATTGAATCGCAATTAGAAGACAAAAAAGCAGAATCAACTGAAACGGTTGCTGTGCCGAAAGAAAAAACAACTTTCCCTGAGCCACCTCAAATTACAGAACCTTTAATAACTCAGCCTGAAGTGTTGCCTGAAAGTGCTGAAATCAATACCGCGGAGCATGAAATTAGTAATGGCGAAACGGTTATTCCCCAACCTGTAGAAGAAGAAAATCTGATAGCCCCTTTACCCCAAAGCTTCGAAAGAGCTATTGAAGATGTGGCAGAAAGTCCGAAAACACAACCCACTTTGAATGAAGAAATTGATACCCCTGATACCATTATTCCAACGGAAGTAAAACCGTTGACTGAGGCTGATAAAAATGAAAAACATTCATTTTCTGACTGGCTACATCGTTTTCAGCCACAAGAAGAAAAAAAAACATTAAGTCATAATGTTTTAGTTGAGCCTGATAAATTCAAAAACCTCATTAACAATGATTTATCAGATGAAATTGAAACAAGAAATACAAACAGTGAAATCGTAAATCAATTTATACAAAATGAGCCCCGTATAGAAAGTAGCAAGACCAAGTTTTTCAGTCCGGGCAATATGGCCAAGTCAAGTGTTGCAGATGTTTCTGACATAGTTTCAGAAACATTGGCAAAAATTTATTTAGGTCAAAACAATTTTAGCAAGGCTATTCAAACCTATGAAAAACTGATGTTGAAATATCCGGAAAAAAGTGTTTACTTTGCAGCCCTTATTAAAGAAATAAAGAAATCACAGATTTAATATTCAATCAATATGTACACTTTAATTACCGTGTTAATAATTTTAATTAGTGTTTTATTATGCTTTGCCGTTTTGGTTCAAAACTCAAAAGGCGGAGGTTTAGCTTCCGGATTTTCTGCACCGCAACAAATTATGGGCGTACGTAAAACCACTGACTTTCTTGAAAAGTTTACCTGGGGATTAGGAACAGCATTAATTGTTTTTTGTGTTGTAGCAAACTTTATGACTCCCGGCAGCAATAGCAACACTGAAGTAAGATCATCCTCTATACAAGAGCAAATTGACAATGCAACACTACCAGCAGCACCACAGGCGCCATTGCCTTCACAGCAAAATGCACAACCTGCACAGCAACCTGCTACACAGCCAGCAAAATAATCTTGTCAGTTAATAACTTTTAAAGGTGCCATAATGCTGAAATTATGACACCTTTATTATTTAAGCCGAGGGCATAAATTGCAAATCTGTCAGTAAAATAGTCATGGCACAGAAACTGATAATGGGCAAATTGAAATTAATTATAAAGTATAAAAGTCAAACAATTTAAATCACATTATTACTATGAGTAAAATTAATTTAACACCACTGGCAGATCGCGTTATTGTAGAAGTGGCTGCTGCAGAAGAAAAAACAGCAAGTGGAATTATTATTCCTGACACGGCAAAAGAAAAACCACAAAAAGGTAAAGTAGTAGCTGTTGGTGGCGGCAAGAAAGATGAGCCAATGACAGTAAAAGTTGGCGACAGCGTATTGTATGGAAAATATGCAGGAACAGAAATATCTGTTGAAGGCAAAGAATACCTTATCATGCGTGAATCAGACATCTTCGCAATTGTTTAAAAGCTTAAGAAAACAAAAAAATAAATAAACAACTTAAATAAAATACGTAAAATGGCAAAAGAAATCACATTTAACCTTGATGCACGCGATGCCCTGAAAAAAGGTGTTGATGCATTGGCAAATGCAGTAAAAGTAACTTTAGGACCAAAAGGCCGAAATGTTATTATTGATAAAAAATTCGGTTCACCAACAATTACCAAAGATGGTGTTACCGTGGCAAAAGAAATTGAACTTACCAACAGTATTGAGAACATGGGTGCTCAGATGTTGAAAGAAGTAGCGTCAAAAACTGCTGACATTGCAGGTGACGGTACAACAACAGCTACAGTGCTTGCCCAATCAATTGTAAACACAGGTTTAAAAAACGTTACTGCCGGTGCAAATCCAATGGATTTAAAACGCGGTATTGATAAAGCTGTTGAAGCTGTAATTGCATCATTAAAGAAAATGAGCAAAGAAGTTGGTGACGACAATAAGAAGATTGAGCAGGTTGCTACAATTTCTGCAAACAACGACAGCGAAATCGGAAAGCTAATTGCTGAAGCAATGGCGAAAGTAAAAAGAGAAGGTGTTATTACTGTTGAAGAAGCAAAAGGAACAGAAACTACAGTTGAGATTGTTGAAGGTATGCAGTTTGACAGAGGATATATCTCTCCATATTTTGTTACCAATGCCGATAAAATGCAGGCAGTTTTAGAAAGCCCATACATTTTATTGTACGACAAAAAAGTATCTAACATGAAAGAATTACTTCCTATTTTAGAGAAAGTAGTTCAGACAGGAAAGCCATTATTGATTATTGCAGAAGATGTAGATGGCGAAGCTTTGGCTACATTGGTAGTAAATAAAATCCGTGGCTCTTTGAAAATTGTTGCTGTGAAATCTCCTGGTTTTGGCGATCGCAGAAAAGCAATGATGGAAGATATTGCAATCCTTACTGGCGGTACATTAATAGCTGAAGAGCAAGGATTCAAGTTAGAAAATGCTGACCTTTCATATTTAGGTACCTGCGAAAAAATCACAATTGACAAAGACAACACAACAATCGTTGGCGGTGCAGGAAAAAAAGCTGACATCACTGCGCGTGTTAATCAGATTAAAGCACAGATAGAAACAACTACCTCTGACTATGACAAAGAAAAACTTCAGGAGCGTTTAGCAAAATTAGCAGGTGGTGTTGCCGTTCTGTATGTTGGTGCAGCTACTGAAGTTGAAATGAAAGAAAAAAAAGACCGTGTTGACGATGCATTGCATGCCACACGTGCAGCAGTTGAAGAAGGTATTGTTGCCGGTGGTGGTGTAGCATACATTCGTGCTATTACAGCCTTAGATAAACTTAAAGGTGATAACGATGATGAAACAACTGGAATTGCCATTATCAAACGTGCGCTTGAAGAGCCATTACGTCAGATTGTGAGCAATGCCGGAATTGAAGGAAGTATTGTAGTACAAAAGGTAAAAGAAGGCAAAGACGACTTTGGTTACAATGCACGCTCAGACAAATATGAAAACATGCATACTGCCGGTGTAATAGATCCTACTAAAGTAACACGTGTTGCTCTGGAAAATGCAGCTTCTGTTGCCGGAATGTTACTCACAACAGAGTGTGTACTTGCCGACATTAAAGAAGACAAACCTGCTATGCCTGCTATGCCGGGCGGAATGGGCGGAATGGATTATTAATATCAAAATGAACTTTGAAAATTAAGAATTCAAACATTCTCTAAAAACAAAAATCCCGGTGCATGTCTGTACCGGGATTTTTGCTTTTTTATCTTATATTTGTTTCAAATTTATAAATTATGAAAAAAAGTTTACTCGGACTCCTCTCATGTTTATTTGTAAATGCAAATATTCATGCACAAAGCAACACCACCAACATTGATGAAATAAATGCTAATCTAAAAAGCACTGAAATTGTTTATACCCAAAAAAATCAGGCAATTGTTAATCAGTCAAAAATTACAAGTGCTTTACCGGGATGTGATTCTATAACAACTACCTATTCCTCTAATAATGGTCTTGCCGGAGCCATGTTTGATGTTATTGCAGACAGTAATTTAGTAATCAATGGAATCTACACCAACCTGTCTGTAGCATCGGGTGTTTTTGAAATATATTACAAATATGGTTCAAGGGTTTTCTACCTGCAAGACCCTACAGCCTGGACACTTTTAGGAAGCGCCAGTGTAGTTAGCGCAGGTATAGACATGCCTACCTTTATTCCGATTGCTATGAATATTACCATGAATGCTGGTGACACTGTTGCATTTTATGTAACCAACACCAACGGTGGTTCAAGCGGATTAAAATACACTAATGGTGTTGGCTCCGGAACCTTGTATATTGATAATGGTGCATTGAAAATATTTGAGGGTAATGGCATCACCTATCCATTCAACAGCCTGTTTGCTGACCGTGTATGGAATGGAACAATAAACTATTGTACAAACACTACAGGAATAAATAATCTGAAGAATAACAACATTACTATTTATCCAAACCCGGCAAGCGATTATTTAAAGTTTACTTTCGAGAACAATAATCTAAAAACATTAATCATTAAATCTTTGGATGGCAAAAAAATGTTTGACGCCATTAATATCAATACTTCAGATTATATTTTTAAAAGAAACGGACTTGCTAAAGGCATTTATTTTTATCAGATATATTCAAATGACATTGAGGTTGCAAAAGGCAAATTCATACTCAACTAAGATTGCCATTTAATAAGCCGGCAGAAAAAACAGTTCATTATTAACGCTGGTAATTGTTTCTTTAATATACTTTTATGAAAGTGCGCTCTAATATGGAAGGTGCAAGTAGTTCAACACTGCTAGTTTGATTTATTATTCTTTTTAGAATATCAACACGGTAGAGCTAAGCACTGAGTGCTGTAGAGCCGAATTTAGATAATTGTTGAATGATTTTTTCCTGTTGTATTGTTATTTCGTTAAAAGCAGTAAAAGCATTTTCTTGCTAGGTGATTATTTTAACAAATGGTGCCAAATCTTTGTTGAGTTGAGCAATTGTTTGTTTAATAATTTGGCATCGTTGAAAGGTTTGTTTTGAAAGTTTACATTCTCCAAAAATTATATCCGTTGACAGCTTCCGAACTTTCAAACCATCCAACATGATTTATACTTTAAGATGAAAACTTTACCTACAGGTTTTATGACAGCCATACTTTTCATACAACATAAACAAACGGTAATTCATTAATAAAAAAGTCCTGACTTTGATGGCTAGGACTTTTATCAAAATGATTCTTTATTTTGTTATTCGGCAGATACTTTCAATATTTTCTTTCCTTCAAACACATAAATGCTTTTTCCGTCTAAGGAAACGATTGATTTTGAATTTTTACGTGAGTCGAAAAATTTTGCTTTACCGGAATTGGCATCTATAGAAAAATAATCTCCTTTCTCTGTATCAAAGAAAATATTTTCTCCGAAAATCCCAGAAAACTCTCCTTTTTTAGTTTTTACGGCCCACACCTTTGCACCCGTGGCAATGTTATGAGAAGAAACTCCCTTCTCCCCTAATACAATCACATTGTCTTTACTTACATTGTCACCTAACTCTGCAGGATTAACAATTTTTTCTGCCAACCCAATATCATCATCGCCTAATGCAATTTCATAGGCCTCTTTGCCTGTTTTATAATCTAAAGAGTACAATGCCTTACCGCTTGAAACAACAATATTTTTACCGCTTGGGAAAATATTTGTAATTCCTTTTCTAAAGCGTTCAGAGTCCCATGATTTTGTACCATCATTAGTACTAAAAGCCTGCACTTCGTAAGGTTTAACATTTTGATATTTTATCGTTCTGAAATATTGTGTCCATTGCACATAGCCATTACCATAAGTTTGCTTTGATATTGCTTGCACTTCAACTGCACCTCCAATTTGTAAAATAATTTTATCATCAATTTTATATAAACCCGGAATAACTCTGGCATCTTTTATTTCGGGTGATGTCCAAATGAGTTTGCCTGAGTTGACTTCATACTTTTTTAAATATTGACTTTTTCTGCTTTTTACATCTAAAATGTAAACATACTCACCGTCATATAATGGCTGTGCAATGGCTTCATATACACCAAATCTTACAACTTGTCCATAAACTTTAGGCCTTACTAATTCTCTTGCAAAAGTTACATCGTAAGCTGCTGCCCAAATTGGACTTCCTGTTTTATATTCATAAACCTGCAAGCCATTCAATTGTAAAAACAACTTATCGCCTCTTAAAAATATTTTGGCAACCGATTCGCGGGTAACGATTTTTCTCTCTACGATTCCAACAAAAGTTTGCTCCCATAAAACATCACCGTTTTTGGCATTGATTTTTAAAATCTGATTTCTGAATCCTTTAAACATTGCCTGCCATGCGTTTCTGGGCATGCTAATGATAACAATTGCATTTTCCTGCTCATCATAAAAGTATTTTCCAACAGGTGTGCTAAATTTAACAGTTGACCATAGTTCTTCTCCGGTTCTGGCCTTTACCATCGTTAAATTTGTTTTGGTTACAATGGCATATGCATTCAATTCTGCAATGTAAATAACCTCATCCGGGTCGTCAATACCTTGATATTTATTGGTGCTCCAAAGCTTTGTTCCTGTTTCCATATCAACCACTACCATTTGGTCTTTACCTGCTTTTTTGTCAAATAAAAACACTGCGTTTGATTCGTACATTGGAATTTGCAAATCTACTTTTCCAATTTGCTCATCAATTTCTTTAAACTTTTTACTCCATTTTACTTTACCGTCAACAGTAGAGACCATGGTAAACATTTTTTCATTACTACCATGTACAATTGCCTTTTCTTCGCTTAAGCCGGTTTCAGTAAAAGGATGTGTGGCTTCTATTTCCCACGTGGTTTTCATTTCATCGTATTTTTGAGCATAGCTCATCACACTTGCTAAACCTATTGTAAGGCCAGTTAAAATTAGATTTTTCATTTTTTATTGTTTGTTTGAATTATTTAATTGGTTATATGTTATTTTCAATATTAAAGGTGTATCTGAATTTTAACCGCTGATTTGGTGAAACAACAATGTCTTTAAATTTATATTTCAACAACAAATCCTTTAGAGCATTTTGTTTTGGGATATCGGTTTTGTCATCCGATTCTGCAAAAATGGTAACTATCTGCCCTTTTTTCTGCACGGTTAAATCAAATAAGTATATTCCGGTTATGTTTAGTTTTATTATGTTTTTCGCTAAATCACTCCCCGGATTTTCTAAATCCGTATTCAACTGATTAATTGCTAATGATTGCAAGGAGTCGTTATCTTGCCCTTCAATATAATCAGTATATTCTTTTAGGGTTTCATAATTCCATTCTATAAGCTTTGTGCCATTTGATAAGTAGGCTACGGGTTTTGTTTTATTAAAAGAAAAATATATCGGAAATAGATTTGAACTTCCTCTTCGGCCTTGGTAACGGTATTGTCCAACTTTGTTTTTATGGTTGCTATTGTCTATTAATACAAGTTTACGTTTCCACCCAATAAACCCATCATTATCAGAATATCCGAAAACATTATCGTAAGTGCCAAACTTATAATCTGCATCAGGCTCTGCTGTTGCATGATAAATTTCCTTAACCAGAGAACCATTACCGGCATCTAAAACCTGTATGTTTGTTTGTCTTCGATTATCAGCAGCAGCCATTGATATGCCATTTAAAGCACCCGTTCCAATTCGTTCAGCAACCACATTGTGCGATAGTAAGTAGGTCTGTTTATCATCTTTGCTGAATTTTATGGAATAAACAACATCTATTTCTTCTTTTGAATTATAGAGTTTCTTTAAATCCGGATAGCTGTAAAAACTAATTAGTCTTTTATTCTTTCTGGCTGTTTTTAGTTCACTTTTATTCTTTCCAATAGATTCAACTTCTTTAAAAGCAGCTTTATCGGGGTCAAAAGAAAGTGCAATTAATTTGCTATCATGGCTAATGGCAGCCATTTCACAATCTTCAACTTTTAGCTGAGCTATCACTTTGTTTGCTAAAAAATCTTTAACCACTATACCATCATTTGATGAAAGTAAAATTTGTGTGCTATTGTTTAAAAACTGCACAGAGTTCACATTGTCCCCTTCAGAAATCACTTTCCCATCTGTGCTATTCAAAATATAATATTTAACATCCTTTACTTTTCTGGATGTAATTGCTGTTTTAAGTGCAGAAGATTCTTGCAATAAAATATACTTATCGTCTTCGCTAAATTGTGGCTTACCGCCATTTTTTAATCCATTAAGATTTAAATTTTTCCAAACAGGGCTAACACTTGTTTTCGTTTCTACATCGCTTACATTAATTAAAAAAACACGTCCCTGTGATGCGGTTAATACTATTTTATCAGAGGCATGATTGGTCGCAACTCCTAAAATAGGATAATTACAATCGTTGATTGTTATAGCTCGTGTGCCGGCAGGTTGTGCAAAGGCTGTTGTTACAAAAAATAGACTTAAGAATACGTATTGTAAAGATTTCATAAGTTAAAAAATAATACTAATTTCCTTTTTGTATTGTATATAGTTGACCTCAATTTTGTCATTCACTATTACGACAAATCCTAAATTATGTTTCATAACAAAAACAAAAAACCCACGGCTCAAACACATCTGTAAGAGGTCGGATTTCAATCTTTTCACAAAAAAAATCTACACGTTATTTTGGGTCGTTGAGAAAGAATAACCTTTTAACATTAAGGCCTTCAAACTTGCCGATAGTTATTTCTGAACATAATTTTTATAAACGTCCTTTCAAGTATGGCTTGCGCAAGTGCTTGCTGATTATCCTGTTTATTTAAAACTTTCTTTAATGTCTTTTCAGGGATATCAACTCTATAAAGCCACGCATTTAAATTTGAAGACCCCGTTTTTGCCAACTGAAAAATGATTGCTTCTAACTGCATCACAATTTCCTGATAAGCAGAAAAGGTATCACCACTCCATTCTACAACTAAACCACAAGGCAATAAATCTTTGTTTAATTGCAAAACTGTTTGTTTAATTAAGTCACGTTGCTGAAAATTCTGATTTGAAAGTTGCTCCCTTTCCATCCTACTCTCCTTAAGTCAGGAGTTTAATAATGCAATCAATGCAAGACGGTAAGAATTCATTCCAAAGCCCGTAATTACACCTTGGCAATTTGCAGCAAGAAGGCTTTTATGTCTGTGCTCTTCGCGTGAATAAATATTTGAAATATGCACTTCAACCACCGGTGACGGTATTGCCGCAATAGCGTCTGCAATGGCTACACTGGTATGCGTATATCCTCCGGCATTTATAATAATGCCATCAGATTTGAAACCTTCGTTATGCAAAAGGTTAATAATTTCTCCTTCAACATTGCTCTGAAATATCTCAATACTATGTTGTGGGTATTCTTGTTTCAACTTCAATGCAAAGTCATCAAAGGTCTGATGTCCATAAATTTCAGGCTCACGCCTGCCAAGGAGATTCAGATTCGGGCCGTTGATGATTACAATTCTTTTTGCCATAAAATGTCTGTTAGGGTATGTTCAGATATTTATGAGTCTGCAAAGAAATTGACCATTGCGGGTTTCTTTTAACATAATCAATTATACCCGGCATCACTCTGTCGAATCTACTGTATTCAGGCTGCAAGAAGAGTTTTGCTGTATCTGAAACCTTACTTGCATTTTCTTCTGCCCATTCAAAATCGGACTCATTAAAAACCACCACCTTCAGTTCACTTGCTTTTTGCAAAACAGAATCCATCGGGGGTTTAAATTTTTTGGGTGAAACACATATCCAGTCAAAGTTCCCATATAAAGGATATGCTCCGGAAGTTTCAAGCCACACTTTGTAGCCTTTCGCAGATAATGCGTTGGTTAGCGTGGTTAAATTATATGCAGCAGGTTCTCCACCTGTAATTACAACATTTGGAGTTTTACTCTCTGCCACATCTTTCAACAGGTCATTAACAGCAATAAGATTTGATGCTGATGCCTCCCACGAATCTTTAACATCGCACCAAACACAACCAACATCACAACCGGCAAGTCTGATAAAAAAAGCAGGCTTTCCTGTATGATATCCTTCGCCCTGAATGGTATAAAATTTTTCCATTAAAGGATAATACCCTTCCGGTATTTTGGTGAGAATATTTTTTTTAAAATTAGCAGTCACGGGTGTTTGCATTGAAAATTATCAATGATTAATTTGATTGACCACACGCTGCAAAATCTCAAAAGCATTTTCAGCCATCAGATTTTCTTTATCAAGTGTTGGATTGACTTCGCAAATTTCGAAGCAACAAACTTTTTCATTTTGCACCAACCTTACACAAAGCTTTCCTGCATCACGTTCAGAAATTCCATTGCGTACCGGAGTACCTGTGCCTTTAGAAATAGAACTATCCATGCTATCCACATCAAATGAAACATAAATATGTGTACAATGTGACAGATGCGCCAATGCATTACGCACTATTTTCTCCACTGCAATACGCTTTACTTCAGCAGCAGAAATCATCTTTACATTGTGCTTCTTCAAAAGATAAGCTTCCTGAGGTTCAATATCTCTTACAGCAATATAGACTATATCTTTATAGGTAATCTTAGGCGACATTCCTCCTATCTTCTTCATCTTTGTCCAAAGGTCAACAGTCTCTTTATCGGGTTTGTTGATTTTATGTGCAAGATTATCTTCACCTAGATTTGCGGCCATAGGCATGCCATGAACATTTCCTGTGGGCGTTGTATAAGGAGAGTGAATATCGGCATGAGCATCAATCCAGATTACCCCCAACTTGGACTTTGGATAAGTCATTTTTATCCCGGCAACTGTGCCACCTGCAGTACTATGATCACCGGCCAAAACAATAGGAAAATCTTTATTTTTTAATGTTTCTGAAACGGCCTTTGCCACACGCTCATAAATGGCCACAATACCTTTTATTCGTTTAGCATAAGGTGTAGCTGCTGTTTCGAAAAGCATCTGGTTTTCTGTCTTGATTTCTACACTTTCTATCCTGTTGAAAAGTGAGCTGCCATAGTCTAAGGCTGCTATTTTTATTGCATCAACCCCAAGGCTTGCGCCTCTGGTACCGGCTCCAATTTCTGACTTTACTTCAATAAATTTTATTTTGCTTGCCATAATTTTTTTAACATCGTTATTTTTTATTCAGGTAATATATAAATTCGCAAGGCACAAAAATAAGCCTTTGGCATTGCTAAATGAAGAACCGATACATTGACCTGATTCAACAAAGCTACGACTTTCCACAAGAAGGTTTTGAAGTTATTGACAACTCACTCCATTTTAATGGTATAAACCTGATGGATGTGATAAAACAATATGGTACACCTTTAAAAATAACCTACCTGCCAAAAATAAGCTCACAGATACAAAAAGCCAAAAGGCTTTTTAAAGTAGCTATGGCTAAGGTTGACTATAAAGGAAGCTATTACTACTGTTATTGCACCAAAAGTTCGCATTTTCAGTTTGTGATGGAAGAAGCTTTAAAGAATGACATCCATATTGAAACCAGTTCAGCATTCGATATTCCAATTATCAGGTCACTCTACGAGTCGCAGAAAATAAACAAAGACATCTATATTCTTTGCAATGGATTTAAACGCGAAGGTTACATTCAGGGTATAGTTGATTTGATTAAAGACGGTTTTACCAATGTGATTCCGATTTTGGATAATGTAAATGAATTGCAGGAATATGAGAAGGCTATGCCGGGTAAAAAATTTAAAATAGGTATCCGTATAGCTTCAGAAGAAGAGCCCAATGCAGAGTTTTATACTTCCAGATTGGGAATCAGATCACGCGACATTATGGATTTTTACAAAAACACCATTCGTAAAAACCCCAATGTAGAGTTGAAATTACTCCATTTCTTTATCAATACAGGAATACGTGATACAGCATATTATTGGAACGAATTGCAACGTAACATCAGTTTTTATGCAGACCTAAAAAAAATATGTCCGGATTTGACGGCATTAGACATTGGTGGAGGATTTCCGATTAAAACAAAATTAGAGTTCAACTTCGACTATCAGTATATGGCTGATGAGATAGTGATGCAGATAAAGTCTGCATGTGATCAACGCAAAGTTCCGGTGCCACATTTGTTTACAGAGTTTGGCAGTTTTACCGTTGGTGAGAGTGGTGCCATATTGTATTCGGTTACAGGTGTAAAACAACAGAACGATAAAGAATTGTGGTATATGATAGACAGCAGCTTTATCACCACCCTACCCGACACCTGGGGTATCAAACAAAAGTTTATCATGCTTGCCATCAATCACTGGGACAAAGAACAACAGCGTGTAAACCTGGGAGGCATTACTTGTGACGGTGAAGATTACTACATTATGGAGTCTGTCAAGAACAGGGTTTTTATGCCACAATCAACAGCTGATGACCCTTTGTATCTGGGCTTTTTTCATACCGGTGCCTATCAGGATTCACTTGGTGGTTATGGTGGAATACAGCATTGCCTGTTGCCTGCACCCAAGCATGTGCTGATTGATAAAACAGAAGAAGGCGAACTGAGTATGTGGCTTTTTGCCAAAGAGCAAAGCTCCAAGTCAATGATGAAAATATTAGGGTACTAAACTCTTAACGGTAAACCTCACAAAGGTTAAATTATATTTTATTTAAACTATTTTTCTTTCTTTCGTAGTTTCACCTTGACACAGGCACGAAAAAAATAGTTGATAAATATTTTTTGTTTTTTAATTTTATTGCCTATACCTTTACCGTCAGGTAAAAAGCATTAGCCATGAAAAACAACCTTGTTACCAATTTACGAAACAGACTCATAGCAGTTTTGTTTCTTTGTTTTTACGGCACGTTATTGCATGGCCAAAACTGTAATTTTCCTGCGCCTGTTATTACCACAGACTTTACCTCGCAGTGCATATTGTATGATGATAAACACGACCCCATCCCCGACCCAAACCTTTGTTGGAAGGTTTGCGAAAATGGCCAAGTGGGTTATCATATCCAGCCTGTTACCGGTCACACCTACGTTTGGACTGTGGGGGGGGGGGGCATCCTTAGTGGGCAAGGCACAACCGATATTGAAGTACAATGGAATGTTGCCGGCAGTGGAGTAGTTCAGGTTACACAGACCGATGCTACAGGATGCAGTATCAGTGTTGAACATTGTATCACTATTATTCCTACGCCAGAAGCATTTTTTACTACTCAACCATTTAACGACAGTCAAACCAATCAGGTATTACAGGTTTGCAGTGGAACAACAGTTCATTTTTTAGGTCATGTCAAACAAGCATCAGTACAATCGCCAATAGCCAGTTGGTATTGGGATTTTGGCGACCCTGCCAGTGGAAATGATAACACCTCTACCGACCAAGACGATAATCACATTTTTACATTACCTGGGTCTTATCAGGTACAATTGACCATTACCAATCAATGTGGTTGTACGGCTACTGCTTACATGATAATAGAAGTAACACCGGATGAGGCAGTAGAAATACAATGTCCTACTCCAGTATGCGAAGGTGCTTCTGACACCTACAGTGTAAATGTACAATGCCCTCCACAGCAGGGTGGTCAGTATTTATGGACAATTTCACCACCGAGTGCCGGTGTTATTACCAGCAATACACCCTACGGCAATACTATTACCGTTCATTGGTTGGATGGCAGCAATGGTCCGGGAATCGTATCTTTTACAGGAGTAAATTGCCTCACTAATTGCAATGCAGTTGCCAGTATGATTGTACCAATTATCAGTAGCAATGCCAATATACAAGGCTCATCGCTTATATGTACTGATAATTTAGTTGCACAGTATAGTGTGCCTGCAATGCCGGGCAGTCTTTTCAGTTGGTCAATAACAGGAGGCACTTTTGTTTCGGGTCAAAACACCAATAGTGTTATTGTTAAGTGGGCCGATTGCACTACTCCGCCATGTGCAGGTAGTATTGGGGTAACCTATGTAAACTCTTTCTTCGAATGTCCGGATGGCAACAGTATCATGAATATAACTATTAAACCACCCGTGACAGTGACAGGAGATCAAACCATTTGCTCCGGTGCAGTGGCTACATACAGTATTAATGCAACTCAGCAATTTGAATGGACACTGCTTGATAATACAGGCAGTGTAATCTACGGTCCTTTAGTACAATCTGCTCCTTTTATTATTCCGGCTAATATTACCGGCACCCTATCACCCGGCAGTTATACAGTACAGGTAAATGATTTTTCAGGAAATTATTGCACGCCAACAGTAAATTATTCCATAACCGTTAACCCTACACCACCATCACCCACAGCCCTCTCTGGCGAAATGAAACCTTGTGCCGGTGCCTCCTACCTTTATACCTGCACACCATTTAACCCCACCAATGTCCTTAACTGGACGGTGACAGGCGGCACACCTGCCACCGGCAATGGTAGCACGTTATCCATATCATGGGGTACCACAATGCCCTATACAATCTCCGTTACAGAGTATGACCCCAATACCGGTTGTGTTTCGTTACCCATAAATTTATCGCCTGTAAAAAAAGTTTTTATCATGCCCGATGTCTGTGCTTTAACAGAAGATATTGCAGGAACAGCCGTACCACTGTCGCTGGACTGTACCTCCCCTACACCCGTGGGCAAATCCTGCCTCAACACCCACAAAACCTATAAAATTGCCAATTGGAGCAGTTATAACATTGACCTGTACGAAATAAGTATCCTCCCTTCGGATATTGGTTCTGTGGTGAGTGCTACAGTAAATGCTAATGATGAAATGGTTTTAGAAATACAGTGGAACAACACCCTGCAATTGAATACCATCATTAAGTTTGACACCTATACTTGTGGCGGTATTAACCCCTATTTTACCTTTAGATTAGATGTAAAAGGAGGGGCGCCATTCACTATCACAGGGCCCAACCCTGCCTGCGACAATGTGCCGGCCACTTTTAACATTACCCCACAGCCCGCAGCAGGAACCTATAACTATGCCAACTATACCTGGAACTGGGGTGATTTTGTTGGCAGTTCCGGTCAAAATTTTCCATACGACCCAGCAGGCATCATTCACGTTTACAGCATTGATGGCTCCGGCATCAGCACCTTCCCAATCACCGTAACACTCGATGTGGATGGCTGCCTTTCTTCGGCAAGTAGTGCCGTTACGGTAAACCCCGGGCCGGGAGCTTATATTGGATCTTCGTTGTTTTGCTTGAGTACGGTACCCATCACCTTAACGGCACTGCCTGCAGGGCAAAACAGCTACCAATGGTCAACAGGGGCTACTACGCCAAGCATCACTATCAATGCTGCGGCAAACTATACTGTTACCATTACCGGTGCCAATGGCTGCGTGGACATGGCATCAATAGCAGTACCCGATTGCCCTGTTGCTTGTCCTGATTTGATTGGCTACACCATACAATTTAATACTCCGGTGTTTAATACAGCTTGTGGGTCGGTTACCATTGGTGGCACTATTAGCGGAGGCCCCATTACCGGTTATGTTATAGATTGGGGCGACAACACTACACCACTTATTGTTACCACCACCAATACATCCTTCAGTAATATAACGCATACCTACGAATACCAAGGCAATTACAATATCTGTGTAACAGTGTATAATACTATCAATGGTGTGGTGCATTGCTACAGTGATTGTGTATCGTTAAACATACCGGTTAAGGCATATATTTATTCCCATATATCTTGCCCTTCGGCAGCAACACCCGGTGCCTATAATTTTACTTTCAATGCCAGTGTCTTCAGTACAAACCCCATAAACAGCTACCAATGGTTGTTTGATGGTGGCAACATAGGCAACGGCCCCATCAGCAATACTATTCCGGTAAGCCCCACCGGCAATCATACCGTTAGTGTTACCGTAACTACTTCCTCGGGCTACACCTGCACCCAAAATAACACCCTCAACCAGTTGTTGATACCCACACCTCCCGGTGCTGCCTTTACCATTGCCCCCAATCCGCCTTTTTGCGAAAAACAAACAGTGGTTAATTTTAATTTCACCGGCTCTGTTACTCAGGTACATCATGCCCTGTGGGATTTTGGTGACGGTGCCTCCTATGCTCCGCTTTTCCCGACTAGCGTGCAACACATTGATGCGCAAAGGGTGTATGATGCTTTTTCAATTCCTACATATCATGTAGAACTAAAAGTCTATGATAACTACGGTTGTTATTATACCGATGATGATTATGTTTCTGTTTATGAGAATAGATTAAATGGCTTTCCAATACCACCATTAAACAGTTTTTGTCCGGGTGCTTCTAAAACTTTAGGATATTATCCTGATGTATTGCAGGGTGGAGGTAATTCTATTATTCCTACTGATTATTTATGGAGTACCGGTGCTGTTACACCTACGCTACCGGTGCATTCTACAGGGCAGTATTACATTACCGTTTTTGATGCTGCCAGCGGCTGCAAATATGTATCACCCAGATTTGCCGATGTGTCGGTATATAATGTGCCCAACCTGATAGTCAGAGGCAAGAGTGACTATTGCCAGGGCGAAGCGGTGTTTTTTGACGGCTACAGCGGCAATGGCAGCTATGAATGGCAGCCACTGCCCGGTGGATTAATGCTTGCCCCACCCAGCACCAACCTTCAGGCCTCAGCCATTCACATAGCACCTCCGGCCACAGGCACCTACACCGTTACCCTGATGCTGACTACGGCTGACGGCTGCAGCACCTTGGTGTCTAAAACATTTAACGTACTTGACCCTCCGACTGTGCCTTTAGTAGCGGTGCAGCCCACACCCGGCTGCGAAAACAATGCCGTAACCCTTACGGCAACTAACTGGGCTGCAACCTTAGTACTGAACTGGAGTCAGGGCGGCAATACCAACCCCATAACGGTGCCTAACACCGGCAATTACAATGCAATATTTACCGACCCTGCATCTGGCTGCACCAGCCAAAGCGCCATTGTTAGGGTTAATGCCAACCCTGATATAAGCTGGCTCGTCAGCGGATGTCTGGATCGCTGCGACAATGACCAAAACCACATTGTCATACCCGGTAGCTATGGCATATCCTACGCCCGCTGGACATGGATAATTAACTCGCAATACCTGAATGCTCCTTATTCCGGTTATGCAAGCCCTGTGGGCGATCTGGACATTAACAATGCGCTGGCCGGTGGTGGCACCTTAGCACCGGGCTCCTACATTGTGCAGTTGGAATTGGTGAGCGACATGGGGTGCAAAATAACTACCGACCCTATTTATGTTACTGTTCGTACCTGCCCATGTAAGATAACCGAGGTGCGCGAAGACTGGTACCAATGCTTAGGCACAGACTTAAACGGGCAGTCGTTTTACCACTTTCAGTTTACCGTGCATTTCAACAACCTGATACCTACGGGCACTTTTACGCTGGCACCCAACCCACCGGGAGGCAATACCAACATCACCCCATGGACCTACCAGGTAAATGGCAACGATGTGATGATTGAGGGTATTTTGGGCTTTTATCAAATAGACGATATATTACCTTGCTTTACCCTTACCTACACCGACCCTGACCCATCATTGAGCTGCACCTACACCTTTTGTGTGAAGCCTCCGGACTGCCCTACCCCAAAATGCGGATGGGAGATGGAAATGGACGAAATCTACTGCATCAACCTTGATGCCAATGGCAATCAGACCTATGCCGTTAACCTTAATGTGAGTCTGCCACCGGGCAACTGGAGTGCCATGTACAGCCTTAGCAGCGGCACCCTCACAGGCTTTCCTGCAAGCATCACCGGAGGCGGCATCACTGCCTTGCAAGGAATCTTTACCGATTTGCCACCCACCAATGGACAGATGTGCCTGTATGTTAATTTCTATGATGTGATGACCGGTGACTATTGCTTTGTTTATAAATGCTTTAATTTACCTGATTGCAATGGTGGTGGCACCGGCAACACGCGCCTGACAGCAGCACTCAAGGAGCAACATGCTGATGAGCCGCAGCTTACCATCATGCCCAATCCGGCAAGTAGCCAAGCCTTGGTGCAGTTTGTTTTGCCTGCTGCATCAGGCAAAGACCTAAACAGTGTATTGACATTGACCAATGCCCGTGGTGCAGTCATCAACATCAGGCACATAATGGCAAACACCGGCTTTGTCAGGTACAATACGTCCATGCTTCCGGAAGGAATGTATTACCTTACAATAAGCACTGACGGCAAAACCGTACTGACACAAAAGTTCAGTGTTATTAAATAGTAGCTTAACTCCTTATGCCGCTGCATTAGGGCAGCGGCTAAAAGGAGTACACCAACCAATAGTGTAAAAAAAATATAATGGTCATTTTAAAAAACAATTTATCATGAAAAAAGCAATTTTATTACTCAGTATATATTTTTTTGCTACAGGGCTGCTGAATGTATCGCAGGCACAAAGTTTTCAATGGCTGACACGCATGGGCGGGCCAGACTCTGACCTCAACTTTGACCCCGATGAATGGGTACGTGATATTGAGGTAGATGCCGATGGCAACGTTTATGCCTGCGGACGCATACGCTCCATAGCCAATTTTGGCGGTGTGCCTGTTACTACTTATGGAGGCTATGATATGTTTTTATGCAAGTATGATTGTCATGGTAACCTTGTGTGGGTTAAAACTGCTGGAGGTTTAGACGAAGATGATGCTGGCGATCTAGTATTAGATAATATAGGGCATATTTACTTAACAGGAAGAATTTCATCTACACCTAACCGGCCCTGCACTTTTTTTGATACTACCTTTACTGATGTTCATATAGATATGTTTCTTGCTAAATTTGATACAAGTGGCAATTACTTATGGATTAAAGCAGCAGGTACGGCTGCCATTAGCGGTGGGTCAAGAGGTTTCAAGGTATTATTAGATAGCAATGGGCAACCGGTAGTTTCATTTGGTTCAAGCCCTGGATTATTATTCCCCGGCTGGAACACCACTGAGCCCAATACAGCACCCTATATTTCAAGGTTTGATACATCAGGCATTATGCAATCAATATTTACCTTTAGTACTAATTATTCTGTGGGCGCATATTGTGTTACTATGGATTCGCAGGACAATTATATACTCAACAGTTATTTTACCGAAGATTCGGTTTTGGTAGGTAACCAAACTATTTATAATCCCAAACCGGGCAGCTATCAAGCCCTTGTGTTTAAATTTTCAAATTCCGGTATTTTTGATTGGTCGTATATGTTTACCGATACAACCATAGGTCTTAACGGCTCACTTGCATTTGATTGTAGAATAGACGCAAACGATAATATTTTTGTAACCGGACTTGCTTACATAGGCCTTAAGTGTGGCAATTTTGTATTCACAGATCCTATTGCCCCTTCTGGTGCAAGCCCTTTCCTAATTAAACTGTCGCCCTTGGGACAACCTGTATGGGCAACACAAGTGTATGTTGGTTACTCAGGCAAAATTGATAGCGCCATGCCCGACAATTTAACCATAGCAAAAGAATATAGGGGTCTTGCTATAGTGGGAAATGATACGTTGCAGGATTCGTGGGTTGGAGCTGGTAACGATGATGCATTTATAGCCCGTTTTGATAGTAACGGAAATGCTTTAAATGCTGTGAGATTAACCAACGCAGGTGCCACCGAAATAAACGCAGCAACAAAAGATAATTTAAACAATATTTACATTGCAGGTTCATTTAGTAACATATTAACTGCAGGAACACACAGTGTGCAAAGTGCAGGAGGCCATTCCGATGGTTTTATTGCCAAGTATGGCTACAACTGCACAACGGGCATGAGTCCGGATTTAACTGCAGCAACGGTAGCAGGCATCAGTGTGTGGCCAAACCCTGTTGCCAAAGGTGAGGCAGTAACCTTTGCTACGGCAATAACCAATGGCAGTTATTCTGTCATCAATATGATGGGCTTGGAGGTAGCCATAGGTACGTTTCAAAAAGGTAAAGGCACCATAAGCACTCAAGCGCTGGCAGCAGGTGTCTATACCGTAGTGATACAAGGCCAGTCAAACACGGGCACAGCACGGTTAGTGGTGGTGGAGTAACAAAGTAAAAAAGTAATTAAAAAAAACAATTTATCATGAAAAAAGTAATCTTACTTTTACTTCTTATTTCTTCCTACGTAAGTTTATTCAATGTAACGCAGGCACAAAGTTTTCAATGGCTGGCACGCATGGGCGGGTTATGCAAATAGACACATTTAAGCAATTTATAAACGTTGGTGCTGGCAGATAGATTTTGGTTTCAAAAGCCTACCCACGGCAATGGCTGTAAACACTGCATAACCCGAACACTTATTGTTTAACGAACAGACTTTTCCTATTAAATCATTGACAGACCGCTATTAAATTGTATCTTTGCGACATGGTTTATAGCCTAACATTTACAACAAACATTTTAGAATCTCTTGGGGTTCTTTCAAGTTTCAATATCGCTGAAACTATTTGGGAGAAATATGAGAAGTTTGCCATTCCGAAGATTAAAGATTCTACAATCAAATTGCGTGGCTCTTTGTATTATCTCAAAGACTTGTCGCCAAACGAAGCATCTAAGGAGTTAAACTCAATTAGTCCCATAATTCCAGTGTTATCAAAACTCAGAACTGTCATTGAACCAATTGACAACAGAGAGTTCCGCGACTTCAAGATTGCAGCTTTGGATTTTTTTGAAACCGTTGACTTTTTATATTTTAATCTCCAAGACATAGCCGATGTTCATAGCTCTTATAACTTATCCAAGCCAGTATTAGCAACTGATTGGGGCAGCAACGAAGATGAACATTGGAACAACTATTAACAGCTATGGAATATAACCAAGGCGACATCATATTACTTCCGTATCCTTATACCGACCTTTCAATTACCAAGCAACGACCAGCGGTTATTATTTCAAAGGATTCCATTAATAAACAGAATTACATCGTTGCAAAAATCACTTCTGTAATCAGAGGAGATAAGTTTTCTTTTGCTATTGCACCAACAGACATTGACCGAGAACTGAAATATGAAAGTGAAGTTCGGACAAATGAAGTGTTTACTGTAAGCCCAACAATCATTATCAAAAAATTTGCTTCCTTCAAAAAGGAGCCCCTTAAACGCCTCACAGAGTGTGTGAAGGACAATATTTCTGTTGAGTAGCAATCTGAAAACATGATGGCAGTTATTCTGTCATCAATATGATGGGCTTGGAGGTAGCCTCGGGTAGGTTTCAAAAAGGTAAAGGCACACTAAGCACTCAAGCGCTGGCAGCAGGTGTCTATACTGTAGTGATTAGGGGCCTGTCAAACATGGGCACAGCACGGTTGGTGGTGGTGGAGTAACAAATTTGTTTAAATTAAAGTGACTTGCCGGCAAGACGCTAAAAATATTTCAAGATTACTACTTCGTAAACTCCTCAAACGTTTTTGTTTTGTAGGCATCTTTGGCAAAGTAATGCAAAAGAGACATTAAAGTTTCAACAGACATATATCCTTGCTGTACTTTGATGGAAGCAAATTTCTCGTCCAGAAAAACATAAGACGGATAGCCCATTTGCCGGTTCAGTAAAGATATGGCCAGTTCATGGCTTTTATATTCCGGAACAAAAACAAATACCTGATCAAAGAAACGGATGGTGTCTTTACTTTCTGCATTAAACTTTACCGGATAAAAATTAGCATTGATATAGGCTGCAACAGAGTCGTCCATAAAAGTTGATGCATCCATTTTTTTGCACCACCCACACCAGTCGGTATAAACGTCAATAAAAAGTTTTTTTGGATTTTTTTGTGATGCAGCAACAGCGCTTTCAAAATCCATCCATTTAATTTTAGGTTCAATCTTTTCTTTTGAAGGCTGTGAGCAAGAAATATATCCTGTCAGTATAAATAAACTAAATACAACCCCTAATAATTTCTTTTTCATCTTAAATTGATTTAAAACTAATTATTCAATGTCTTTTTTTTCGGGTTTAATTGCAATTCGGTAAAGCACAATGGCCATAGCAATAAAAAAGACAGTTCCAAGCAATTGATAGCCGTTTTCGCCAATAACATTGGCAATATTGTGATGCATGTTTATTTTTTCGAGAGCTGCAAATATACCTTCATCAACTGAAAGAAGTGCTACTACTACTCCTGCCAAGGCTCCACCTGCAACCAAACCTGTTGCAAACAAATTTCCTTTGCCTAATTCATCATCACCTTCGGCTTTTTTATGTTTACGTTTTGCTCTCCAGTCAACAATACCTTTTACAACGCCACCTGCGTAAATGGGCAACGTGGTGCTTAAAGGAAGATAGGCGCCAACGGCAAAGGATAATGCATTGACTCCACAAAGCTCCATAGTGATAGCCACAAAAACGCCAACCAAAACAAACTGCCAGTCGAGGTTGTGGCTCAACAAACCTTTAATTAAAGTTGCCATTAAGGTAGCCTGAGGTGCAGCATACTTTTCGCCAATGGCATGTTGTATTCCCTGTGCTGTTAAATCGGCAGTAGGTGTGTCGAGATATTTTACGGTAAAGCCGATAACTACAGATGATACTATTGCCCCGATAAAAAGTGCCATTTGTTGATTGCGTGGTGTGGCACCCACAATATAACCGGTTTTTAAATCTTGCGAAGTTGCACCGGCATTGGCAGCGGCAATACAAACCAGCCCACCAACAACAAGAGCCATCGGTTCAAAAACCTTACCTGTCCAGCCGATAGCAATAAAAACTAAAGCAGTACCCATGATGGTGGCAATGGTCATTCCTGAGATAGGATTATTACTGCTACCAATGATACCGACAATGCGGCTTGAAACTGTTACAAAGAAAAAGCCAAACACAACTATTAGTAATCCGATGAGTAATTTATTGATAAAAGATTCACCGGGCACCTGTGGTAATAATGCCATAAGAATGATTAAAACAACTGAACCTACAATAACTGTTTTGAATGATAAATCATTTTCAGTCCTTGAAACTGTTTTGGCACCTTGTCCTTCTTTGAGAGAGCTCACACTTTCTTTAAAAGATGAAATAATGGTAGGTATTGTTTTGAGTAAGGTAATAAATCCACCGGCAGCCACAGCACCTGCACCTATCTGTCTTACATAGGCTCGATAAATGGCATCGGCCATATCGGTGAAAGTGTGAGTTTCAGGATTCCAACCACCGGGTCCACCGGCAGTAAGAACATCCTTTAAGTATCCTAATTTTACCAGTTGTGCAGCAATCAAATCAGTAGGAACTAAAGTTGCTAACAAAGGAATTAATCCAAGCCATGCCAACACACCACCAGCTACTAACATCCCTCCTATTCTGGGTCCGATGATATAGCCTACACCAAGATATTCCGGAGTGATTTCTCCACTTACAGTAGCAGAGGGTAAATACTTATTGGTTTGTTTGGTCACAAAGGCCGGCACTTCAGCTATGACATGAAACACCTTTTGAAAGATGGCATACAGCATGGCAAAACCTAACCCTAAATAAGCTGTTCGCGCAAAGTCTCCACCTTTCTCACCTGCTATCAAAACCTGTGCACAGGCAGTGCCTTCAGGATAAGGTAATGTGGCATGTTCTTTTACGATGAGGCTTCTTCGTAGCGGAATCATCATTAGCGTACCCAACATTCCACCTAAAACAGCTAAAGTAAAGATGGTCCAATATTCAAAATATTGCATGCCATTGCTGATTCCACTTTCGTTTACTGATAAAAACAAGAATGCAGGCAATGTAAAAACCACACCTGAGGCAATAGATTCACCGGCAGAGCCTGTGGTCTGAATAATATTATTCTCAAGAATGGTTGTCTTAAAAAACTTACGACCAATACTTATAGCGAGTACAGCAATTGGAATAGATGCAGAGACAGTCAACCCTGCTTTTAAAGCCAGATAAACTGTTGATGCACCGAATATAATTCCAAACATGGCGCCAAGAAGAATTGATTTGAGTGTAAACTCAGCCATTGAATCTGTAGCTGAGATATATGGCTTAAACTCTTTTTGTGGTTGCATAAATAAAAAGTGAGATGGCTAATGTAAAGGATATTTTAATTAGCCAAAATAAAAAAATGTTAAGGTCTTTATTGATTGGTATGAAATCCTTGTTTTTGTAAAATGGTTTCAACCTTTATGGCAAACCAAGCTAAGTATGCAAAGCAAAATACAGTAATCCAGTAGCTGGAGTGAATATCAGTTACATCAGCTAAATAACCTTGTAAAGGAGGAATTAATGCCCCTCCAAGAATCATCATAATCAGAAAAGCAGAGCCCTGTCCGGTAAACTTTCCTAGCCCTGTTATGCTTAAAGCGAAAATACAAGGCCATCCAATGCTACAACACAAACCACCACTGATGAAAGCAAACATGGCAACCTGTCCTTCGGTAAAAAGTCCGACTAACATAGCTAAAATACCTCCGGCAGAAAAAATAAACAACATGCGTGCAGGCTTTTCCTGAGCTAAGAAACTTCCGGCAATTAAAGCAGCAACACAAAGACTATAGGGCAACAGATTGGTAATTTCGTTGCCACGAAGGTAATTTGCCAAAAGAACAATGATATAAGCAACTATCGGTAAAACAATCATAAGTAGCTTTTTTGTTGATGGCTTAAAATTAAAAGCGCTTATGGCACCCGTCCAGCGACCAATCATGAGGCTGCCCCAATATAGAGAAATATAAGGCGATATTTGTGCCGTAGAAAGTCCACCGAACTGCGGCAATGCCAGAAGGGCACCCATATTACTTTGAATGGTTACTTCTACTCCAACATAAACAAATATTGCAAGCATGCCCCATCGCAGTTGAGCAAATTTTAATGCCCCTAGTCCGGGTTCAAACTTTTCTGTGCTGTGTACTTTAGGAAGTTTAACAACAGCAAGCAACAATGCAGCCAGTAAAAAAACACCTGTCAGGATATAATAAACCGTGTCAACAGATTCTACCGTGGCGCTGGAAGCAGCTTCGGGACTAAGGTTGCCAAACAAGACTAAACTAACTAAGATTGGACCTAAAAGTGTTCCGAAAGAATTAATACCACCACCAAGGTTTAGTCTATGCGCACCGGTTTCGGCAGTGCCTAATGCTGTAACAAAAGGCTGTGCTGCGGTTTGCTGAAGAGAGAATCCTAAGGCAATGACAAAAAATGCTGATAAGATAAAACTAAATGACCCCGAACCTACAGCAGGAATCATTAGCAAAGATCCTGCAACAGAAATCAACAATCCTGCTATGACTGCTTGTTTATATCCTAACTTGTTGAGAATATCAACCCGGAATAACTGTGAGCTAAACCACAATAATAATGAGCCGATAAAATATGCTGCATAGAATGCTGTATCTATTAACTGAGATTGAAATTGTGAAAGGTTAAAGTGCGACTTACAAAACGGAATAAAAATACCATTTGACGCTGCCACAAAACCCCAAAAGAAAAATACTGTTATGATTGTTGCTAATGCACCTGCATTGGAAGATGATTTCATTTGATGTAGATTATTGAACCAAACATCAGCATAAAAAATTATTGCAATTTATAACAACCAGGAAGTTTTCCGCTAAAGCATGTTAACAAATGCCTCACTCCTCTTCATTGTCGTGAAGTTCAATAAGGGGTTCGCTTATTATTTCTTTGCGGCTTACCCATTTGTTGATTGAGAGTAAGAGTGAAGGCAATAAAATCAAATTAGTGATCATGGCAACTAACAAGGTGATTGAAATAAGCAATCCTAAGGCAGCAGTGCCTCCAAAATCGGAAGCAGCAAAAATACTAAACCCAAAAAACAGAATCACAGCAGTATAAATCATTGAAAAGCCTGTATCCATAATTGTAACAGAAATTGCATCACTAATGGATCTTTTATTTTGCTTTAATTCTTGCCTGTATTTTGACAGAAAATAAATGGTACCATCGCTGGATATACCAAAAGCTATACTAAAGATAAGGATTGTTGAAGGCTTAAAACGAATGTCAAAAAAGCCCATAATGCCGGCTGTAATAACCAAAGGAATCAAGCACGGCAACTTGCTGAGTAAAATAATTCCGATAGAACGAAACAATGCCATTCCAACAATAGTAATCAGCAGGATTTCAATTATCAGACTTTCATAAAGGTTGTAAAGCAGGTAGTCATTTCCTTTTAAAAACATCAGACTATGTCCCGTTAGTTTTACATGATATTGTGAACTATCAAAAATAGAATCAACCTTTGGTTGAATGTCGGCCAACAATGTTTTAATTTTCTTTGAACCTACATCTGCCATTTGCATACTGATGCGTGTGTACTGATGTGTTGAGTCAATAAATGACTTTAGTCTGTTCTCGTTTCCCTTAACTGTAGAAGTATAATCATTTAAACTTTTTAGTTCACTGATGCCGGGTAAAACATAATACTTAGGTTCTCCACCACGATAAGCCTGATAGCTGAATTTCAACGCTTCGGTTATTGATAATGCCTTGCTCAACTCAGGATAGTTTTCCAATTGCTTTTGCAAAGCTTTCATCTTATAAAGCACACGGCCATTATTATCAAAAACTCCATTTGGCTTTTTTGTGTCAATAAAAATCTCAAATGGCAATACTCCTTTAAAATTCTTTTCGAAAAAATGCATGTCGGTGTAAACAGGATTTTTTCGAGGTAAATCATCTACCACATATCCGGTGACATCAATTTTTGTCATACCGTAAATTGCTAATAGTGTTAACGATACTATTGCAACATAAATCTGTTTTCTTTTATGATGAACAATAAAATCAACCCATTCAAGAATTTTACGCATTCTTTTTCCTTCAAGATGTCGCATTTGCCTTACAGAAGGCGGTGGCAGAAAGCTCAGGATAATCGGAATAAAAATCAATGTTATAAAATAGGTTACCATAACATTGAGTGCTGCAATAGCACCAAACTGTGTAAGGAAAGAGCTATTTGTAAAAACCAACACTCCAAATCCAATAGCTGTGGTTATGTTGGCTAAAAAAAGCGAGATTCCCACAGTTGAAATCATTCGTGCTAATGCTTTAATTCTGTTGCCATGTCTTGCATATTCACTATGGTATTTGTTGATGAGGAAAATACAATTGGGCACACCGATAACCATTATCAGTGGTGGAATTAACGCAGTCAGAATGGTAATTTTATAGTTAAATAATTCAATACTTCCCATACTCCAAACCACACCAATAGCTACCACTAGAATCGAAAATACAACGGATGAGATGGTTCTGAAAAACATCCAAAGAATAAATGCAGTTATAACTACAGCCAGTATCAGGAATAACTTCAACTCATGCGAAACCTTCTCCATAACGGCAGTGCGTATGTATGGCATGCCGGAATAATGCAATTTAATATTATGCAACCTACCGAAGGCATCTGCTTCTTTTTTAATTTCATTAACAATATCAATACGGTGTTTGCTGTCAAGATCCTTCTTGCGGAATGTAATTGCCATAACATTGGCATGAGTCTCATGATTCAAAATCAACCCATCATAAAACGGAAGTTGATAAATGCGATCACGAATACTGTCGATTTCTGATTGTCGTTGCGGCAAGGTTTTGACTAATCGTACAAAATCAAACTTTTGTAGCGAATCATTTCTGACAACATCATACAAATCACCAATAGAGAGCACATTTTGTATGCCATTCATTTTTCTGATTTTTTCTGACAACAGAAACCAGCTATTGAATTTTTCAATCTGAAATATAGTGCTGTCTGCAAAACCAATAACCATAACACTGCCATCTTCTCCGAACTTCTGTTTAAAATTTTCATATTCAACATAGGCCGGATCGGTTGCTGGCAAAACTCTGATAAACTCATACGACAATTTAATGTTCAATGCCTTATAGGCCATAAACACTGTAAGCAACAACAATATTACTATGAATGCAATACGGTTTCTTAAAATCTTATTCGCTAAAAATTTCCACATGAACGGAGCAAAGATAGTTAAAGCATTTTTTACAGTCTAAAGCACAATTACAACCCAATTTGAAAGCCTGCAGCAAAAATATATTCTCCTGCAAAAAAATGATGATGTGCACGGCCATCACCCACTGTCAGAACATTTGTAAAGTTGGCAAAAGCACCTTTAAGGCTTGTCTCAACAAAAAAATATTTCATCAAATCGTAGCGGAAACCTGCATCAACACCGAAAACATAGCCTGCAATATGAAATTTATTATCCAATCTATTACCAAAAATTGTCACATCCGTTCTTGGAATTACCAGTCCGCCACCGGCTTTTAAAATCAATTGTAATCTGTGATTTTTTGAAGCAGATGAAAGAAGGCAATAGCGTTTCATCAGGTTGGCCATTAAAAAATTTGCACCATTAGTATGTTCAAACATCAGAAAATCTTTACCAACCAAGGTATCCTGATCATAGTACGTGCCATTGATGTTACCTTTTAGATGTAAATTCTGATTGTTGGTCATAATGTATTTAGTATGATCAAATGCAATCTCGATTCCTAAATCATGTTTATCACCAAAAAAATATCCTGCCCGATATACATATTGTGGAATAGAAATGGCTGAACCAAAAACATATTTTAACCCGGGCTTATCATGTGCCTTTGCATCATATAAGGTAAAATCATAACCACCAAAATCATTCCCTTTCAAATGCAAGTCGCTTTTTGAATACCAATCGAGATTGTAACCCCAGGTTAAATAAAAAGTCCCTTTTCCATGTTTAAATAAGGGAGTGCAATGACAATCTTTTTCACCGGCAAAACAATTTGCAGTAATTAAAAGAGCAACACAAAAAGCAATAATCTTTTGCATATTATTATCAAATAAATGGCGCAAAGCTACGTGAAAATCAAAACCATTTTCTTTATTTTATGTTTCTTTGCATAATATTAGGATTTGAGTATGACGAGCAGTATAATTTTAAAATCAGCTGTTGATTCTGAGTTGAAAGCCATTGCACAGAAAGTAATTAATGACGAGAGAATTACCCCGGAAGAAGGAATAAAACTTTACGAAACGGGTACCCTTGGCTTTTTAGGGAGTTTGGCAACCTTGGTAAGAACCCGCAAGAATAAAAATTTCACCTACTTCAATAAGAATATTCATATTGAACCAACAAACGTTTGTGTTTTTTCATGCAAATTTTGCAGCTATAGTAAAGACTACAAACACCGTGAAGACGGCTGGGAACTTACCATTGAAGAAATGCTGGAGAAAGTAAGGTCTTATCCGCAAGGATCAATTACAGAAGTGCATGTTGTAGGTGGAGTGCATCCTAAAATGGATTTACATTATTTTGCAGGTTTACTAAAAGAAATTAAAAACATCAATCCTTTACTTCACATTAAAGCATTTACAGCTGTTGAATTGGAATACATGTTTCGCAAGGCTAAAATGACAAATTCGGAAGGGCTGCAATATCTAAAAGAGCATGGATTAGATAGTATTCCCGGTGGTGGTGCTGAAATATTTGATGAGGAAATTCGTAATAAAATCTGTGCTGATAAATGTACTGCTGATCAATGGTTGAGTATTCATCAGGCAGCACATCAATTAAACATACCTTCCAATGCAACGATGTTATATGGCCATTATGAAGACTATTCACACCGCATTGACCATATGTACAGATTAAGAAACCTTCAGGATAAGACTAATGGATTTCAGACTTTTATTCCATTAAAATTCAGAAATAAAGACAATGAAATGAGTCATTTGGAGGAAACTACTCAGATAGAAGATTTAAAAAATTATGCTGTTGCTCGTATTTTTTTAGATAATTTTCAGCATGTAAAAGCCTATTGGCCTATGATAGGCAGAGCCACGGCACAGCTATCACAAAATTTTGGTGTTGACGACATGGATGGTACAATTGATGACTCCACACGCATATACACTATGGCCGGTTCCGAAGAACAAAATCCAACTTTATCCACTCAGGAATTAGTGGATTTAATTTCGCAGAATGGTTTTGTAGCTGTTGAACGTGATACACTGTACAATCATTTGAGGGTTTATGAAAATGCTTCGGTAGCTAATTGAAAGAATTATTGTGCTGAATAAAACTGAGCCATTAAAAGACAACATAACAATAGTAGGTGCTGGTCCTGCAGGTGCAACTGCATCCATGTTTCTTTCTTCGTTTGGCATTAAACATACACTCATTGATAAAGCTGTTTTTCCGCGTGACAAAATTTGTGGCGATGCATTAAGCGGGAAAGTTTTACCTGTTTTGAAAAAGCTTAATCCCGGTTTGATTCAAGAGTTATTAGTACAAAACGAAAATTGTCTTGGAAGCAATGGAATATTATTTGGTGCACCTAATGGCAAAACTTTAGAAGTGCCATTTAAATCTGTACATTCTACCATAAATCATGCTCCCGGTTATGTGAGTAAGCGTATTGATTTCGATTACTCACTTATTAAATTATTAAACCCCGAGTATTGCAATTTCCTGCAAGGCTATGAAGTAAAGAAAATAACAAAAAGAGAAGAAGAAGTTACACTGAATGTTATAAATACACAACGAAATGAAACGTACAATGTAAGTTCCTCGTTGGTTATTGCCTGTGACGGTGCACATAGCATTTTCAATAAATTATTTCCGGATCATAAACTCGATGCCAGACATTATTGCGGAGGCGTAAGAGCATATTATTCAGGTGTAAAAGGATTTCACAAAGAGAATTTTATTGAGCTCCATTTTCTTAAAGAAATGTTACCCGGATACTTTTGGATATTCCCGCTGCCCAATGGCATGGCCAATGTTGGCGCTGGTATGCTGACACATGCTATAAGCTCAAAAAAAGTAAATCTGAAAGAAGCCATGCAGCTTGCCATTAAGAACAATCCTTCCATAAAAGATCGTTTTAAAGATGCAAACATTATCGGCAACATTGATGGTTGGGGATTGCCTTTGGGTTCTAAAAAAAGAAAATTATCCGGCAGCAGAATCATTTTATGCGGAGATGCAGCAAGTATGATTGACCCATTCAGTGGTGAGGGTATCAGCAATGCCATGTATTGTGGTATGCGTGCAGCCGAAACAGCGCGTGATGCTGTAAGCAACAGCGACTATTCTGATAGTCTATTGTCGGGCTATGATCAATTCATCTACAACAGGCTTTGGAATGAACTAAAATTGAGCCATACGCTTCAGAGGCTGTGCAACTATCCAACACTATTTAATTTTGTAGTTAATAAAGCATCGAAAAACGAAACTTTTCGTCAGACCATTAGTTGCATGTTTGATGATATTGATTTAAGAGAAAAGCTGCGTAAGCCGTCTTTTTATTTTAAAATGCTTTTTGGCTGATAGCAATTGTTTTGTTTCAAATTAATAATAAACATCAATAAAAAAGCCCCTTGCGGGGCTTTTGCTTATTTGATTCCAAAAACTTTTTTTGTTTCGTTAATTGCATTTAGCTCTTCCCATGGAAAAAGTTTTACTTTAATCTTTTTCTCGTTTGCTTGTCCTTTATTGTAAACTTTTTCAACTGTTTTAGATTCGCGACCCATGTGACCGTATGCTGCCGTCTCTAAATAAATTGGGGAACGAAGATTAAAACGTTTCTCAATAAAATATGGACGCATATCAAACTCTTTCATCTTTGAAAGTTTATTGGATATCTCACCATCAGTCATTTTTACCTTTGCAGTACCATAGGTGTTTACATACAAACCAACGGGTTGTGCTACTCCAATAGCATAAGCTACCTGCACAAGAACTTCGTCACATACACCTGCAGCTACAAGATGCTTTGCAATATGTCGTGTTGCATAAGCTGCACTGCGGTCAACTTTTGAAGGATCTTTTCCACTAAAAGCACCACCACCATGTGCACCTTTTCCGCCATAAGTATCCACAATAATTTTTCTGCCTGTAAGTCCGGTATCACCATGTGGTCCGCCAATCACAAATTTTCCTGTTGGATTAACGTGATATTTAATTTTATCATTAAACAACACCTGAACTCTCTTAGGCAGTTTTTTAAGAATACGTGGAATTAAAATATTGATAACATCTTGTTTGATTTGTTTTTGCATGGCTGCTTCTTTTGCAAAGTCATCATGCTGCGTAGAAATCACGATAGCATCAATACGTTGAGGCTTGTTATCATCACTATACTCAATAGTTACCTGAGATTTTGCATCAGGACGAAGATATTTCATTACCTTACCTTCTCTGCGAATAGCAGAAAGTTCGCGAAGTAATAAATGTGCCAGCTCAATGGCTAAAGGCATGTAGGTGTCTGTCTCGCGGCAGGCATATCCAAACATCATTCCCTGATCACCTGCACCTTGCTCTTCGGGCTTCTTGCGCTCTACTCCCTGATTGATGTCTGTACTCTGTTCGTGTATAGCAGAAAACACTCCGCAAGAGTGTGCTTCAAACATATACTCACTCTTAGTATAACCAATTTCCTTGATAACTTTTCGTGCAATATCCTGAACATCTAAATAAGCATTTGATTTTACCTCACCTGCAAGCACTACCTGACCTGTAGTTACTAAAGTTTCGCAAGCAACTTTTGAAGTTGAGTCGTATGCTAAAAAATTATCAATTAAAGCGTCTGAAATCTGATCGGCTACTTTATCAGGATGTCCTTCTGATACCGACTCTGAAGTAAATAAATATGGCATGATTGAAATTTTGATTTAAGGCTGCAAAAGTAACCATATTTATGAAATCAAAAATCAAATTGTTCAATACATTTTCAGTGTTATTAACAAAACAAAAGCGTTCCGCACCTTTTTCCTTCAATTAGAAAATCGGCTGACTATTATCATTCACTTAAATAATTGTAATGTTATGAAACCACCTTACGGCAGTTTTTTATAAAGTCCAAAATGACTATAAAATCAAACACCAAGGATTTGACGTTTCTGGACATTAAATTCTTCATCTGTAAGGTAGCCTTTCTCTTTCAGGCGCGCCAGTTTCTCTATCTGATCGAGTTTAAAATCCAAAGCATCATGCGAAGCTGACAAGATTCCTTCAGGCGATACTTTTATGACCGGTTCAGGTTTTAGTTCAACAGACATTGCAACAGGAACTTGCTGCACTACTCTGCTTTGTTCAATTTTTGCTGCTGGTTTTTCATTATCAGGAGTGTTCAACAGCATTTTTTTGGCAACGGGTTTTCTCAGTAGAAAAAACAAGGAAAGTATGAGCCCTACAGCAACTAAAGAGTTGAATACAATTAGCACAATGTTTTTCTCATTCAAAGCTTTGTTGTCAGCCATTAAAGCATCAAATCGTGCCTGTAAGGTTTTATTAGTTATAATCAGACTGTCTGATTTGTTTAAAAGCTGGCCAAAGGCGCCATCCTTAGCTTTTAAGGCATCATTGAGGTTGGATACCCTGTTTTGCGCAATAAAGAGTGCATCATAAATACTGTCGTTGGCAACTGTTACTGTTTTGCCATGAACAGTTTTTATGATAGTTTTTGGTTTCAGGTTAGCCTGTTTTTCAAGATCCTTGTTTTCATTCTGCAAAATATTCACAGTGTAGTTTGCAGATAGAATAATTTTATCATCAAGCTCAAGAAGTTTGCGTATTAAAGCCTGAAATTCTGCTGTTGCATTTTTGTTCTTAAATGCCTTGTCAGAATTGAGCATTTCATCAATTTGTTTTTGAACATTTTTGCGTTCAACAACAAAATTATTATATTCATTTTGCGAAAATGCTGTCAGGCTAAAAACAAAACACAGCCAAATTGTAAAAAAAACTTTCATGAATTTTAATCTTTTTTCTTAAAACCTTACATTTTTCGTGCCACCAATGTAAGAACCGTTTCAACGGCTACGGTTTCTCCGCGTTGATTGGTTACTTCCACATCCCATTCTACTACTCCTTGCGGCACTTGACCTTCGCGGTCTTCCTTTTTGGTTTTCGACTTACAAGTTAATCTTACCTGAATGGTATCACCTACATATACAGGCTGCGTAAAGCGTAAATTATCCAATCCATAATTTGCCAATACAGGACCTTTCTTTGGGTCAACGAACAAGCCTGCGGCTGCCGAAATAATGAAATAGCCATGGGCTACCCTTCTTTCAAAAATAGAGCCTTCGAGTGAAGTTTCATCGGTATGTGCATAAAAATTATCACCACTAATTCCGGCAAAGTTTACAATATCAGCTTCTGTAATGGTTCTTTTATGAGTGATTAATGTATCGCCAATTTTAAGGTCATCGAAATATTTTCTGAATGGGTGGATTATATCTTCTGTAATGGCTGCTCCTTTAAGGAAGGTATTGCAAATATTTGAAAGCGTTGTAGGTGAGCCTTGTAAAGCCGTTCGCTGCATAAAATGCTTCACCCCTCTTATTCCTCCCATTTCTTCTCCACCACCGGCACGACCCGGACCACCATGAATAAGTTGTGGCATAGGTGAACCATGCCCTGTACTTTCGGCTGCACTGTGACGATTGATAACTAACATTCTACCATGATATGCAGCAGTATTTAAAACAACCTGTCTGGCAATATTATCATCAGCAGTGAACAAAGAGCCTACAAGACTGCCTTTGCCCATTTTAGCTAATGTAATAGACTCCTCAGTACTATCATAAGGCATAATGGTAGTGACAGGACCAAATGCTTCAATATCATGTGGCTCGGCTGATGCCAATGGTTTTTTACAATACAAAAGCATCGAAGGCATAAAAGCTCCTTTTTCTTTATCTGCACCTGTAACTTCAAAGTTTTTAAGATCGCCAAAAGCCACCTCACACACATTCATAAGTTTGGAGACTTGAGCGGTTACATCTTTAACCTGGCTTTTGCTTGCCAATGGCCCCATACGAACCCCTTCAACAGATGGATTGCCTAAGCGAATATCTGTCAATCTCTTTTTAAGCGCATTTGCTACTTCATCAGCATATTTTGAAGGAACAATTGTTCTTCTGATAGCTGTACATTTTTGTCCTGACTTAGCAGTCATTTCGCGTGCTACTTCCTTTATAAAAAGCTTAAACTCTTCTGTATCGGGTGAGGCATCCTGACCCAAGATACTGCAATTTAATGAGTCGGCTTCCATGGTAAAACGCACTGAATTGTCAATTATGGCAGGCTTCTGACGCAGCATACGTCCGGTTTCTGCACTTCCTGTAAAAGTCACCACATCCTGACAGTTTACATGGTCTAAAATATCTCCGGCACTGCCACAAATCAATTGCAATGCACCGGCAGGCAATATGCCAGAGGCAATAATTTCTTTCACCATCAACTCTGTAAGATATGAGGTTGCGGTGGCAGGCTTGATAATGGCAGGCATGCCGGCAACAATTGTTGGAGCCAACTTTTCGAGCATTCCCCAGCAAGGGAAATTAAAAGCATTGATGTGAATGGCAACACCTTCAAGAGGCACGCAAATATGCTGACCGATAAATGTTCCATTCTTTGATAATGGCTCTATATTTCCTTCTACCAGAAAAGTTTCATCCGGCAACTCGCGCCTGCCTTTACTGGCATAGGCAAACAAGGTTCCAATACCTCCTTCAATATCAATCCAGGAGTCGGTTCGGGTAGCACCTGTAGCTGCCGATAGTTGATAAAATATTTCTTTCTTAGCCATTAGGTGCATTGCCAATGCTTTTAGCTTCCTTGACCTCTCATGAAAAGTTAAAGCACGCAGTGCTGGTCCGCCCACAGTTCTTGCATATTCTAACATAGCTTTAAAATCTAGTCCTTGGGAAGAAGCTATGGCTATTTGTTCACCTGTAACTGCATGAAACAATGGTGTTCCACTACCGGTGCCTTCAACCCACTCTCCGGCAATATAATTTTTTAATCTCATTTGCTCTGAAAAAATGTTTTTATTCGAAGGCGTGAAATTATAGAATCTAACTCAATGTAACATGATTCACTACTGCTGAATATTAAAAGCAGAATGTGCATAACCCCATCATTCTATTCTTAACAACTATTGTTAATCAAACATTAATAATTCAGTAATATTCAATCATTCTTTACCTTATTTTTGCCCATTGAAAAATCAAAATATTTTTCAGCTGATTTTATGCTGATAAATTAACAATTATGCGGAAACCAAAAGTTTTAATGCTAGGATGGGAATTTCCACCGGTAATAAACGGTGGACTTGGTGTTGCCTGCCATGACCTGTGTCTGGCTATGGTAAAGCACGCAAAAGTGTCCATGGTTATCCCTAAAAGTAATCCTGATTTTGTAATTAAAGACCTTAACCTCATTGGGCTGAATACAATAGATTCAAGAACCCTTAAACAAGTTAACTATAAGGAAGAATATAAAACTTTTGAAGATGTACATTTTATTCCATCTGCCTTAAATCCATACTATACAGACAGAAAAGCAGCCTTCGAAATACCGGGTATTGATGTGGAATCGCAATACATGAAAGAGGTAAAGATTGGCAATCGCCATGCAAAAGTTTTTCATATTGACGATCTTTATGGAGGTGATGTTATAGAAAAAGTTACGGTTTTTGGCGAACTTGCTGCACGTTTAGCTCTGACATTGGATTTTGATATTATCCATGCTCACGATTGGATGACCATGTTGGCAGGAATGGAAATAAAAAAACAAAGTGGTAAACCCTTGGTGGTTCATGTACATTCTCTGGAAGTTGACCGTGGCGGTGTAAACAGTCAAGGATGGGTTTATCAGATGGAAAAAAGAGGCATGCTTGAAGCAGATGTGCTGATGCCTGTGAGTAACTTCACCGGAAATATCATCAACGAATATTATGGTATTGACTACAGAAAAATATTCCCTGTGCATAATGGCATCAGAGAGGTAAAACCATTTAGAAGTAAAAGCCCTTATAAAGAGAAAATAGTACTTTTTGTAGGACGTTTAACAAGGCAAAAAGGTCCGGAATATTTTGTAGATATTGCCGCTAAAGTTTTAGAAAAAAATCAAAATGTGCGATTTATCATGGCCGGTACAGGTGATGCGCAGAGCAGAATTTTAGAAAAAGTTGCACAGAACAAAATAGGCCATCGCTTTCATCTTGCTGGATTTCTTGGATTAGACAAAGTACGCTATCTGCTTTCCATTGCTGATGCCTATTGTATGCCATCGGTGAGTGAACCATTCGGTCTTTCTGCCGTGGAAGCTGTACAGTTTGATGTACCTGTTGTCATCAGCAAACAATCAGGTGTATCTGAAGTTCTTTCCGGTGCGCTGAAATTTGATTTTTGGGACATCAATCAGGCTGCTGAATACTTGCTTGGCTTATTGGATAACGACATCCTGCACAATCAGGTTGTTAAAGATGCACAAAAAGATCTTGAAGAAATCAGTTGGGATATTGCTGCCAACAAAGTTATTGAAGGTTACAAAAAATTCAAACTGGTTTAAATTTTTAAAACTTTATTTTAAAAATTAATTTTGCAAAACAATTCAACAATAAAATAACAAATATGAACCTACCTGCTGATTTAAAATACACCAAAGAACATGAGTGGATTAAAATAGATGGCGACATGGCAACAATTGGAATTACCGACTTTGCACAAGGCGAGTTGGGGGACATTGTTTATGTTGACATCAACACCTTAAATGAATCTTTAAAAAAAGACGAAGTTTTTGGAACTGTTGAAGCCGTAAAAACTGTGTCTGATTTATTTATGCCTGTTGATGGTACCATTGTTGAAATAAATCCAAAACTTACAGATGCACCGGATAGTGTAAATAAAGACCCCTATGGTAATGGTTGGATGGTAAAAGTAAAAATAGCTGATGCCTCACAACTAAGCGTCCTTCTTACCGCTGAAGGCTATGCTGCAATTGCAGGTGCCTGATACCATTTAATGAGTCGTCATTACTTTGCACCCATAATTTGGGGTTTATTTATTTTTATTCTCTGTGCCATTCCCGGTAAAAATCTACCCCAATACTCATGGGCTGAATTATTTTCGGTGGATAAGATGGTTCATTTTACATTATTTTTCATACTCATTGTACTCTTAAAAAAAGCCTGGCTTCTTATATCTAATGGAGTGCATTCTCACAACCTGCTTGCTATAACAATTGGCGTTATTTATGGAGGAAGTTTAGAGTTGATGCAATCCTACTTTTACACGGACAGAAGTGGCAGTTGGTTTGATTTTTTAGCCAACGGTATAGGGGCAATTTGTGGAGTGTTATTCTTTGGAAAACTTATTGACGAAAAAGGTCGCTGGAAATTCAGTAAAAAAGTCCGGTAATTACTGCTTCACAAAAACTGCTTTTATTTCACTGATAATTAAATCATCCATGCTCATAATTTTGTTTTTGAAGCATTGAGGGTGTTTAATTACCAAGTCCAGAAAATATGGTGAATGCGACTCTTTGTAATAGCTGATTTTACATTTATTCTGGAAAGTCTGTTTAAACAACTTTCTGAATTGGTCAATATGCCATCGGTTTAGAGTAGCATCAATGCTGAATTTATCATTGACATGCATATTTATCCAGCTATTTAGAAAATGCTTATCGAACAAAAAATGACAATAGGGTATGCCAACAAAATTATAGGCATGAGCACCATAAGGGGAATGATATAATGGGGCAAAGTGTACAAAAATTAATCCACCCGGTTTTAAGACTCGGATTGATTCCTCAAACACTTTTTGCGGGTCAGGAAAATGTTCGAAGCAGTTATATGAAAAAATAAAATCGAATGAATGGTCTTCAAACTGAAGTTCTGCAGCATCCATTTTCATCAGGTTCACCCCGGAATCGTGTGCACGCTGGTCAAAGTCATCATCTCTAAATTCAATGGCTGTAACCTGTTTGCCGCGCTCCTGTAATGAAGAACTTACCATGCCATCACCGGCACCTAACTCAAGTATTTTATTGTAGGATGTCCTGGTGTGATTATGCATTATACCAATTAAATCTTCGGCACGTTGAATTCCTCTTTCTCTGATTGAAACGGCATCATACAACACAGGGTCACCTACCGGAAACTGATTAAACAAAGGCTCAAAATGATTTTCATCAAGCACCTCAGCAGGTCCTTTAACCATGGCAATTGAGCGGGCAGCTTTAAATAACTTTTGCTCGTAATAAAAATCCGATACCATTTGTCTGGTAGCATCCGGTAAAATTCTCTTGGCAATATTGGCTAACACTGTGGCTCAGGTTTAATGCGTTCAAAAGTAAAGCAAGTGTTACTCTTAAAATTGAATTGTTAATAAGTTTTAGACGAAAAATAAACCGAAATAAAAGTTGTAGCATGTAATCGTGTTAGTTTACAAGACTTTTGACTTTTGCTGAAGGCAATTTAGATGTTTGACATCAGTTGCAGACAAATGAATTTGTTTATAAATATAGGATAGAAATCCCATTCAAATCAAAAAAACCATTGGCTCAATACCACTCTCGGGCACAAAATCACGATGTTAATAGTACAAATGGGTTGAAGAAATGACAATGCCGGCTGCATAAAAACATAACTTGATTTAACAAATGCTTTGATATTTCTTCATCAAAAATTATCTTTGCAGAAAATATCACTCCCTCCTATTTTATCAACTGAATGAACAGAGAAGAAATAATAAAAACTACAAAACGTTTTTTATCGGAAGAATTTGAAGTAGATGAAACTTTAATAGAAAATCAGAAAAATCTGAAAGATACTTTAGAATTAGACAGTCTTGATTATGTTGATTTAGTTGTTGTAATAGAAGAGAATTTTGGTTTTAAAACTTCCGGAGAAGATTTTAAAAGCATCAGCACGTTTGAAGATTTCTACAATTTTGTAGAGCGCAAACTTACAGCTATGGCCTGATACAATGGCACAATGGGACGGTCGTAGCAAAGGCACTGTTTTTGGTTATCGCATTTTTATTTCCCTTATTCAATTTGGTGGTGTTAAAGCCGCTTACTTTCTTTTGCGATTTGTTACTTACTACTATTTTTTATTCGCTTCAAAGCCTAAGAAAATTCTCATAAATTTTTATCAAAAAGCTTTAGGGGTTAATATTAATACTGCTAGAAACCTATGTAGAAGAAATTTTTATTTCCTTGGGCAGACCTTAGTTGACCGTACGGCTTTCTTACTTGGAAAAGGCAATGTTTTCAGTCATGATTTTGAAAATGAGAATTTTCTTGTTGAAATGCAAGAGCAGAAAAAAGGTGGCATACTCATCAGTGCACATATTGGCAACTGGGAAACAGCCGGAAATCTTCTCAAGTCAAGGGTTTCGTCAACAATTCACGTATTGATGGTTGATGCGGAAGCAAAAAAACTAAAACAATATCTGGATAGCAGCACCGGTGGTTCACAATTCTCAATTATTTCTGTGAAAGACGATCTTTCCCATATCGTAAAAGTAAATAATGCATTAGCCGCCAATGACCTAATTGCCATGCATGGCGACAGGTATTTGCCGGGTACAAAAACCATTGAACTGGATTTTTTGGGTGGAAAGGCAAAGTTTCCCTATGGTCCTTTTTTACTGGCATCACGCTTTAATGCACCTGTCACCTTTGTTTTTGCTCTGAAAGCTAATGACTTTCACTATGAACTTAGTGCAACAATGCCTATTACTGAAAAAAAATTGCCTGAAGAAATTGCAGCACTATATGTTAATGAATTGGAAAAAAAAGTGAAAAAATATCCTGAACAATGGTTTAATTATTACGATTTTTACAGCCAATGATTATTGAAAAAGAAAATATTAAAAGCTATATTCCACAGCGCTACCCGTTTGTCATGATTGACAATCTTATTCATGCAAATGAGTCAGGATTTTCAAGCTCTTTTCATGTAAATGGAGAAAATATTTTTAGCGAAAACGGATATTTGACAGAACCGGCTTTGATAGAAAATATTGCTCAAACCTGTGCTGCAGGTTT
>Ga0138256_10000546_pt1 | contig 41129 bp, 27 predicted proteins | sample KNB2016incub_MG_FD_105486 | JGI IMG/M metagenome (GOLD analysis project Ga0138256, IMG submission 105486) | Active sludge microbial communities from wastewater in Klosterneuburg, Austria - KNB2014incub_MG | ecosystem: Engineered > WWTP > Activated sludge > Unclassified | place: Austria... | reverse complement strand
GATCACCGTCCGCCACAGCGGGTCCTTGCGCAGATCGGCCAGCTTGCAGCCCGTCCAGCGCCCGAAGTCCACCTCGCCGACGCCCGGCAGCAGCCGCACGTCGAGCCCGCGCGGCCGCGCCACGTACCCGGCCGTCTCGCGCGTGCGGTCGAGCGGGCTGGCGTACACCGCACGGATCGGCGTGTCCGACAGCCGCGCCGCGAGCGCCGAAGCCTCGGCGCGGCCGGCGGCGTTCAGCGGGATGCCGGGAGTGAGGCCGGCGAGGCGATCGCCGACCCAATCCGTCTGGCCATGGCGGATGAGCAGTAGCTGGGTCATGGTCGCTGCTGGTGCGGGCGGAGAGGCGGGCGGGGAGGCGGGCGGGCGGCCGAGTATAGCATGTGTTTGACTCCCCCCTGCCGGACGCTACACTTGCCCTACCCGTCCGGGCGGCCCGTGACGAACCGTGGTTGCGCGCCGGCCCGTCCGCCGCCCCTTCTGTCTGGATCACCGCTCCGATGCCGATGCCGTTCGATGATGCGCTTGCCGCCCTCAAGCAGGTCGAGCAGGAAAAGGGGTACCTCACGCTGGGCGATGTGGCCCGCGTGCTGCCCGCAGAAGACCGGCACGGCGAACGGCGAACGGCGTTCTACGACGCCCTCGAGCGCGCAGGCTTGACCGTCCGCGCGGACGACGACGTGATCGGGGACGCGGTCGACGCCGACCCGTTGGACGCACTCGACGACCCGGCCCTCGAATCGGAGGCGGCGGCGGACGATTCGGATCCGGACGGCGATGCCGTCGCAGGCCTGCCGGATGACCTCGACGACGTCAATCCGATCCTCGCCCTCGGCGACGACGAGCCGCCGCTCGAAGTGTTGGCCGAGCTCGAGGACCTGGATCTCGCGTCCTTGGCCGAACTCGACCCCTTCCTCTCGGGCCGCGGCATTCGATCGACACCGCTCGACCTCTCGTTCAGCGACGGCGACGACGCCGTCAGCCTCTATCTGCGCGAGATCGGCTCGATTCCGCTCCTGACCGCCGACGACGAGAAGAGCCTCGCCCAGGCCTACCAGGCCGGCCGCAAGGCCGCCGAGGACCTCGTCGCGCTGCGTGCCGAGGGCAAGACGGACGCGGTGCTGCAGGCCGCCGTCAAGAAGGGTCTCGATGCGCGCGAGCGGTTGATCCAGGCCAACAGCCGCCTGGTCGTCCACATCGCCAAGAAGTACAACAACAATGACGTGCCGTTGCTCGACCTCATCCAGGAGGGCAACGTCGGACTGATCCGCGCCGTCGAGAAGTTCGACTGGACGCGCGGCTTCAAGTTCAGCACGTATGCCACGTGGTGGATCCGCCAAGCCATCACGCGCGCGCTGGCCGACCAAGCCCGCACGATCCGCGTGCCCGTCCACATGAGCGAGCAGATCGCCAAGTACATGGCCATCTTCCGCCGACTCGAACAGGAGCAGGGCCGCGCGCCGTCGTTGGCCGAGGTGGCTGGGGAGATGGGCGTCAGCGTGAAGCGCGTGGAGCACATCCGCGAGATCGCCCAGCGGCCGCTCAGCTTGGAGAAGAAGGTCGGCGACGAGGCGGACAGCGAGCTCGGCGAGTTCCTGGCCGACGACGACTCCCCCGACCCGACCGAACAGGCCGGCCGCGAGATGCTGCGCGAGGAGATCGAGCTGATCCTCGACGACCTGCTGCCCCGCGAGGCCGAGGTCCTCCAGCTCCGCTACGGTTTGATCGACGGCAAGCAGCACACGCTCGAGGAAGTCGGCGAACGCTTCGGTGTGACGCGCGAGCGGATCCGCCAGATCGAGACGAAGGCGATCCGGCGGCTGCGGCATCCGACGCGGTCCAAGAAGCTGCGGGATTTCTTGCGATAGGGGATCGCGCCGTCACCGCCCGTATGCGTAAAACCCCCGCCCGCTCTTCCTCCCGAGCCACCCCGCCGCCACCATCTGCCGCAGCCGCGGCGGCGCGGCGTAGCGCGGGTCCTTCGTCTCGTCGTACATCGCGTCGGCGATGAAGAGCATCGTGTCGAGGCCGACGAAGTCCATCAGCGTGAACGGGCCCATCGGGTGGCTCATCCCGAGCTTCATCGCCGTGTCGAAGTCTTCGATCGTCGCCACGCCGTCGTCCAGCGCGCGGATCGCATCGAGCCCGTACGGGATGAACAGGCGGTTGACGATGAATCCCGGCGCGTCCTTCTGGCAAAGAACCAGCGTCTTGCCGAGGCGCTCGCCGAGGGCGCACGCCGCCTGATATGTCGCGTCGCTCGTCTGCAGGCCGCGGACGAGCTCGAGCAGCGGCATGACCGGCACCGGGTTGAAGAAGTGCGTGCCGATCACGCGGTCCGCGCGCGACGTGGCCGCGGCGATCTTGGTGATGCTGATGGACGACGTGTTGCTCGAGAGCACCGTCTCGGGGCCGACGAGGTCGTCCAGCTCGCGGAACGTGGCCTGCTTGACCGCCAGGTCCTCGACGGCCGCCTCGATCACCCAGTCGCAGTCCGCCAGGTCCGCCAGCTCCGTCGTGCCGCGCACCCGGTCAAGCGCGGAGGCATGCTCGTCGGCCGTCAGCTTGCCGCGCTCGAGCCCCTTGTCGAGCGATGTCCGCAGCCGCCCGAGGCCGGCGTGCAGCGCCGGCTGCGACACCTCGCGCACCACCACGCTCAGGCCGCTGCGCACGCAGACCTCGACGATCCCCGAGCCCATCAGACCACAGCCGACGACGCCGATCGAGTGAAGTTCGGTGCTCATGACGGGCGCTCCTGTTTGCCGAGTGGGACATGGTAGGTCGGACGGCCGCGCGGTCAAGGGACGGCAGAGGGGATGGCGAGGGCATGGCAAAGGGGGTGCCACGGCGGATGTCACATCGAACGCGTCCCGACCGTATGGGTTCCCGTGACGCGAAGACCCCCGCGTCCCGATTGGTGGAGCGGCCGACCCGGCCGCGCCCCATTTGAAGGAGAGAATCGCCATGAATCCCCTATTTGAGTCCACCGGGCGCATGCGCCCCCACCGTCGGCTCCCGCTCACGCTGGCCGTCGCGTTCGGCCTCGCCGTCGCCGGCCTCGCCGGCCCGGACCATGCCGCAGCCGGCCCGGCCGCGCAGGCCGTCACCGGTGTCGCTGCCGAGGGCATGATCACGGATGCCGCCATCGCCGCACCCGCTCAGCTCGAGGCCATCACACCGATCCTGGGTACGATCACGACCGTGCCCGCCGATGCGGCCGCGCCCGCCGGTCAGCCGCTGACCAGCGCCGCCGGCGATGTCGCCGATCTCGTCGGCGCCGGCGTCGAGGCGCTGCCCGCGGGCGGCGCAGCCACGCTCGGCCACGAGGGCGCAACCGCGGACGGCACGGCCGCCGCGTACACCCCTTATGTCGAGCGCGCCTGGACGACGGACCGCTACGGCCGCCCGCAGACGCGCTTCGCCCAGGGCGATGGCCTGCGGTTCTACTTCACGGCCGTGAACCCGAGCTGGAACTGGCAGGTGGCCTACCTTCGCCTCGCGGCGCGGATGGACATCGTTTGCATCACGACGCCGTGCATCGCGCCGGAGACCGTGCTCGTGCAGGGCCAGAAGTGGTTCCCGCCGGGCCGTGCGACGTACTACCTCCCGCTCGTCGTCGAGCGGAACGACACCGTCGGCAACTGGCTGATCGAGGCGACCGTCGGCGGGACGCAAGCGCAGGCGCGCTTCCAGATCGTCGCCGGCGGCACGACGCCCGGCGGGCAGAACGGCGTCATCGTCTACAGCGGCGCCGAGTACACGGGCCAGGCCATCGTCGTCGGCGCCGGCAACTGGCAGCTCCCGACCGGCTTCCGCCCGCAGTCCATCCGCTTCAGCGGGGCGTACGCCGCCGGCTGGCGCGTGGACCTCTACAACACGATCTGCCCGTTCGTGCCGCCGTGCACGTACCACTACGTGGCCACGTACGGCAACGACCAACTCGACCTAGGCGAGGTCGGGACGGGGCCGTATCGGTTGAGCGTGCATCGGTAGGCGAACCACCGCACGGGCAGCGATGCCCGACGGCGACCGACGGGGGCGGGCCTACGGGTCCGCCCCCGTTTCCGTGTGGATCACGGCAGCGGATACCCCCCCGCCATCTCCTCCACAGCCCCGCGAATCCGGCGAATCGTCGCCTCGTCCTCCGGCCCGTCGAGCGCTTCGTCCATCCAGCGGGCGATCGTCCGCATGTCGTCGGGCGTCATGCCCCGCGTCGTGACGGCCGGCGTGCCGAGGCGAAGGCCGCTCGTCGTGAACGGGCCCTCGGGGTCGAAGGGAATCGTGTTCTTGTTCGTCGTGATGGCGGCACGGTCGAGGCGCGCCTCGGCCGCCTTGCCGGTCAGGCCCTTCGGCCGCAGGTCAACCAGGACGATGTGGTTGTCCGTGCCGCCCGATACGATCCGGAAGCCGCGCCCGGCCAGCGCGTCGGCCAGCGCGCGCGCATTGGCGATGATCGCCGCCTGGTACGCCGCGAACCCCGGCTGCGCCGCCTCGTGCAGCGCGACCGCCTTGCCGGCGATCACGTGCTCCAGCGGCCCGCCCTGCAGGTGCGGAAAGACGGCCTTGTCCACCGCCTTGGCATGTTCCGCCTTGCACAGGATCAACCCGCCGCGCGGCCCGCGCAGCGTCTTGTGCGTCGTCGTCGTGACCACGTCCGCCGTCGGCACGGGGTCCGGGTGGAGCCGGGCGGCCACGAGGCCGGCGATGTGGGCCATGTCGACGAGCAGCTTCGCCCCGACCTCGGCCGCGATCTCGGCCATGAACGGGAAGTCGATCGCCCGCGGGTAGGCCGTCGCGCCGCCGACGATCAGCGCCGGGCGGTGCGCGCGCGCCAGCGCGGCGAACGCATCGTGGTCGATCCGCTCCGTCGCCGCATCGACCCCATATGCGACGACCTTGTAGTCCGTGCCGCTGAAGTTCACCGGACTGCCGTGCGTCAGGTGGCCGCCCTGGTCGAGGCGCATCGCCATGATCAGGTCGCCCGGCCGGATGAGCGCCCGGTAGGCCGCCATGTTCGCCTGCGATCCGGCGTGCGGCTGCACGTTGGCGTGCTCGGCGCCGAACAGCGCTTTGGCCCGCTCGCGCGCCAGGTCCTCGACGACGTCGACGACGGCGCAGCCGCCGTAGTAGCGCTTGCCCGGCAGCCCTTCGGCGTACTTGTTCGTCAGGACCGAGCCGACGGCCTCGCGTACCGCGCGGCTCGTGAAGTTCTCGGATGCGATGAGCTCGATGCCCGTCCGCTGCCGCTCGGCCTCTTGGCCGATGAGATCGGCGATCGCGGGATCGACGTCGGCCAGCGAGTGCTGGAGCGACGTGCCGACGCTCGGCTGGGCGCTGGCGGCGCCGGGGGCGCGCGGATCGGTCATGGGCATGCGCGCATTGTACACTTGGCCGATGATCGAACCCCCGACCGAACCCCCGACCGAACCTCCGATCGAACCCGCGCCGAACGGCGCGCCGGCCACAGCACTCGACATCGCCGTGCTGCGCGACCTAGCCGCCACGCGCGGCATCGCCCTGACGGACGCGCACGTGGCGTCGTTCGTGTCGCTCGCCGCCGAGCTCGTGGCGTACAACCAGCGCGTCAACCTCACCCGCATCACGGCGCCGGCCGACATCGCCGTCCAGCACATCGTCGACAGCTTGATGGGGCTGCGCGCGATGGACGACCTCGACCCGGAGAAACCGGTGCGGGTCGTCGACGTCGGCAGCGGCGCCGGCTTCCCCGGCCTGCCGCTGGCCATCCTGCGCCCGAACTGGCGCTTCACGCTCATCGAGGCCACCGGCAAGGTCGTGACCTACCTGCAGCATGTCGTCGATGCCCTCGGCTTGACGAACGTGACCGCGCTGCACGCGCGCGTCGAGGACGCCGGCCGGTCGCGGGAGCTGCGCGAGCGGTTCGACGTCGCCGTCGCCCGCGGCCTCGCGGCGCTGCCGGTGCTCCTCGAGTACACGCTGCCGCTCGTGGCCGTCGGCGGCCGCGTCGTAGCCTACAAGGGCGCCGACGCCGACGCCGAGGTGGCCGCGAGCGTGAACGCGCTGTCCATCCTGGGCGGCCGCTCGCGCCCGCGGATCGCCTACTTCCTGCCCGGCCTCGACCGGCCCCGGCACCTCGTGGTCGTCGACAAGCGTCGGCCGACGCCGCGGACGTATCCGCGCAAGGCGGGGACGCCGGGGCGGACGCCGTTGTAGGAGCAAGGGTAGGGACGGGGGCATACGATGACGGAAGGGCAGGCACGGGGGCCTGCCCCTACGGGGGATCGTGGGCGGTCGCACCCTATCGTCACGTTCCTTCATGGGGTTACGTCACACTGCGATGTCGCGCGCACCTCATTGACACCGCTCCGGCGGGCCGTACTCTGTACTCCACACTCTCTAGGCCGTTCATGCTCCCCCTCATTCGGCGGCCGATCCGGCCGATGGCACGACGCTCGATCTTCACGGTTTCTTCACATCTTATCCTCGCTTCCTTCACTACTTGGTCGACACGTTCACGCACTCTTCCCGATAGGATCCCCCATGAAGCGATTGCCGCGCCTCGCCGCGCTGCTGGCCGCCGTCGTCTTGGCGTCCTGCAAGCCCGGTGATTCCGGTTCCACGGTGCCCGACGCCCACGGCACGACACCCGCCGCCGCCGCCGCCCCGGCCGGACATGCCCACGGCGCCGAGGCGTTGCCCGGCCTTGCTGCCGCCGAGCACCCGCAGCACCCCGGCACCGTCCTGATGGCTGCCCGATTGGCGCAGATCGTCGCCGGCCTGACGCTGGAGTCCGCCACGTACGAGAGCTCGATCCGCCTCAAGGCGTTGCAGAGTGCGCCGCCCCCGGCCGACCCGCAGCAGGCATTCACGCGCGCCTTCAACGTCGGCGTCGAACAGCTCGGCGCCGGCCAGTTCGAAGCGGCCATCCAGACGTTCGAGGCGCTGCGGAGCCATTTGCGGCAGCAGAGCCAGAGCATGACGGACTCGGAGGCGCTGCGGACGCTCACGTCGATGATCGGCGTTTCGTGGCTGCGCTGGGGCGAGGTCCGGAACTGCGCCGTGAACCACAACGCCGACTCGTGCCTGCTGCCGATCCAGGGCGGCGGCGTTCATCAGGACACGGAGGGCGTCGATCACGCGATTCCGGAGTTCGAGGTCCTGCTCCGGGTCGATCCGGACGACCTGACGAGCCTCTGGCTGCTGAACGTCGCCCACATGGCCCGCGGCACGTGGCCGGACGGCGTGGCCGAGAAGTTTCGCCTGGACCCGAGCCTCTTCGCCTCGAGTGCCGACGTCGGCCGCTTCATGGACATCGCCCCCGCCCTCGGCGTCGACGCCTCGGGTCTGGCGGGCGGCGTGATCATGGACGACTTCACGGGCGACGGGAACCTCGACATCCTGAACTCTTCGTGGGGCGTCTCGGACCCGCTGCACTTCTTCGTCAGCAACGGCGACGGCACCTTCGAGGACCGGACGGCGGCGGCCGGCCTGACCGGCCTCACGGGCGGGCTGAACATCGGCCAGGTGGACTACGACGGCGACGGCTGGCTCGACTTCTTCATCTACCGCGGCGCCTGGCGGCTCGGCAGCACGACGTTCCCGAGCTCGCTCGTGCGCAACATGGGCGACGGCACGTTCGAAGACGTCACCGAGGCGGCGGGCCTGCTGAGCTACCACCCGACGCAAGCCGGCGCGTGGGCCGACTTCGACGCGGACGGCGACCTCGACCTCTTCTGCGGCAACGAGAACGCCGACGGCGGCACCGCGCACCCCAACCAACTCTGGCGCAACAACGGCGACGGGACCTTCACGGACATCGCCCGTGCGTCCGGCGTCGAGCTGCCCGGCTACACCAAGGGTGCCGCGTGGGGGGATTTCGACAACGACGGCCGCCCGGACCTCTTCCTCAGCCGAATGGGCCAGGACGAGGTGCTCTGGCACAACGACGGGCCCGGCGCAGACGGTGCGTGGCGCTTCAGCGACGTCACCGCCGCGGCCGGCGTGCGCGGTCCGCGCAACAGCTTCTCCACGTGGTGGTGGGACTACGACAACGACGGCTGGCTCGATCTGATCGTTGCGCCGTTCGGCCAACAGGGTGCCGACGTCCGCCCGGCCGCCGACACGTTGGCCGGTCTGCTCGACCGCCCGACGAACGCTTCCCGCCTCGCCCTGTACCGCAACAACGGCGACGGCACGTTCGAGGACGTGGCTCCCAAGGCCGGTGTCGACGGCGTGTTCTACGCCATGGGCACGAACTTCGGCGACCTGAACAACGACGGCTCCGAGGACTTCTACCTCGGCACCGGCAACCCCGACTACCGGGCGCTGGTGCCCAACAAGATGTTCCTCAACGCCGGCGACGGCACCTTCGACGACATCACGACCTCCGGCGGCTTCGGCAACCTCCAGAAGGGCCACGCCGTCAGCTTCGCCGACCTCGACAACGACGGCGATCAGGACGTGTACGCCGATCTGGGCGGAGCGTACGAGGGCGACTGGTACCCCAATTCCCTGTTCGAGAACCCGGGCCACGGCAAGCGCTGGGTGACGCTGCGCTTGACGGGCGACCGCGCGAACGGCTTCGCCGTCGGGGCGCGCGTGCGGGTGCGGCTGGCGACGCCGGCCGGTCCGCGCACGCTGCACCGGCTGGTGGGCACGGGCAGCAGCTTCGGTGCGAACAGCCTGCAGATCGAGCTCGGACTCGGCGATGCGACGGCGATCGAGGCCGTCGATGTGACGTGGCCGGGCACCGTCGAGCCCGAGACGTTCAGCGGCGTCGGCATGGATGCGATCTGGCAGCTCCGGCACGACACCGGCGTCGCATCGCCTATCGCGCAGGCCCCGTTCGGCCTGGGCGGCGGCGCGGGGGCGGGCCGGCCGGCGGCGCCGTAGCCGGGCGCGTCCGGCCGACCGAGGGCGCATGACTTGCACGTGAGATCCGCCTTCCTTGCGCAACCGCAAGGAAGGCGGATCTCACGTGCGGCTATCATCTCCTGGATGGGCCCGAGGCGGATCGACTGTCCGGGAACGACGCCAGCCGGGAGGCTCCGTGAACCGTTCGATGACTTTCGCTCGAACGTCGATGGCGACGATGCTCACGGTGGCTGGTCTTGGAATGAGCCTCGTTGGCTGCAAGACGGCCGGCACGCTGGTTGGCCCCGTGCCGGCGGGCACGGATGTCGTTCCGTCGCCGAGGGCCGACGACGCGCCCGCCACGTCCCGCCCCGCGCCCCGGTCGCGCGAGGACGACGAGGCGACCGGGCAGGCGATCGACGAGGATTGGCCGACCGAGGTACTGAACAGTGAGGCGGGCGCGACGAAGAAGGTGGTGCTCGATGCGATCAGCAAGCAGCGCGCGCTAACGGAATCGGCGGCCGCGGTTTTCGACGACGCATTCCTCGGTGAGCGGTTCGACGCCCGCGAGACCACATCGCTTGGCACGCAGTCCGGTGTGTCGTTGCAGCGATGGCAGGCGTCGGCGTTGGAGCTCGACGGCACGGCATGGCGTGAGGCCTTCAATCGCTGGCTGGGCGAGTGGCGCACGATCACCGCCGCTGAGGTGCACACCTGGGAGCTACAGCTGGAGGAGTCGACCCCGGAGGGTATGGTCGGCCTCTTCGCCAAAGAGGCGTTGTGGGTGGTGGGCGACCGGGCGGATGGTTCGGTCCGCGAGGACCGCTTCTACCTCAACTTCAACCTCCGAAAGCCGGTCGATGGATCGGCGGACTCTTGGCGGATCACCGCCATCTCAAGCGCTGACGGACGCACGGCGATCGGGTCGGGTCCATTCTTCGTGGATGTCACGGATGACGCACTGCCGGGCGGCTACGATCAGATCGGCGCCGGAATCTATACGGACGGCGGGCCGGCGCTGGCCGATTTCGATGGCGACGGTGACCAGGACCTCTTCCTGCCACGTCAGCATGCGTCGGCCATCCTCTACGAGAACGACGGCGCGGGTCGCTTCAAGGATGTCACCCTGCAGCGCGGGCTCTCTCTCCCGTCGTTGGACCGGGGTTCGATCAGCGGGGTGTTCTTCGACGACAACAACGACGGCCGTCTGGACTTGGCCGTCGGCGCCAAGGGGGGCGGCATCCGCCTGTTCCGCAACGAAGGCGCGCAGTTCCGCGATCTCACAGGGGCGGTGGCGTACGGGTCGCCCGGCGAGTGGATGACGCTGGCGGTCGCCGACTACGACGGAGACGGGTACACCGATCTGTTCGCGAGCAACTATGGGGTCATCGATACCGACCATCAGCCCAGCAGCTATATCGACGCACGCGACGGTCGGCCGAACCTCCTCCTGCGCAACGATGCCGGCAGCGGCCGCCTCATCGATGCCACGGACGACAGCGGCCTTGGCGAGGGCAACGACCGTTGGACGTATGCCGCGGCCTGGGCCGACTACGATCGCGACGCCGATATGGACCTCTGGGTCGCGAACGACTTCGGTCCCAGCCAGCTGTTTCGCAACAACGGCCGGGGGCATTTCGAGGAGATCTCGGAGGCTGTCGGCGCGGTCAACCTCGGCAACGGGATGGGCGCCAGTTGGCTCGACTACGACGGCGACCTCGATCTCGACCTCTATCTCTCGAACATGCAGTCGTTTGCCGGCAACCGCATCACCCGCCTCAAGAACTTCCCCGGCACCGCAGAACAGCAACAGCTGTACCGCCGGTTCTCGCAGGGGAATACGCTCTTGAGCCAGCAACCCGACGGGACGTTCACGGATGCCACCGACGCGGCCGGCGTGAGAGCGGCGTTCTGGGCGTGGGGCAACGTCGGCTTGGACTACGACGCGGACAACGACATGGACATCTTCGGCGCAGCCGGGTTCTATACCGGCGACAGCACGGCGGACACCTGAAGCATCTTCTGGCGCCAGGTTCTGGCGTCCGAGAGCAAGGGCGACCGTGCCGCACGGGACGCGGGTCATCGAAACCACTTCCGCCTGCTGGCCGAGGAGGGCGCCTCATGGAGCGGCCGCGAGCCGAACGTGATGTTCCAGAATCGTGGCGACAACACGTTCGACGAGGTCGGCAACGTCCTCGGCTTGGCCCTGCGTCTCGACAGTCGGGGCGTGGCGGCAGGCGACATCGACGGCGACGGTGATCAGGACTTGGTCGTATACAACCGCAACGCGCCATTGGTGCGCATCTATCGCAACGATGTCCGGGTCCAGGGCCGCAGCGTGCTGCTCGATCTCAAAGCGACCAAGGGCAATCCGTTCGCGGTGGGAGCGCAAGCCATTCTGACCTGCGATGATCGTTCGGCTTTGCGGCATGTTTCCGCCGGCGCCGGCTTCCTCAGCCAGTCGCCGTACACACTCCACTTCGGCGTTGGCGCTTGCAGCTCCGTAGACAGCGTTGTCGTGCGTTGGCCGGACGGGACCGAGGATACATGGCGTGACTTGCCGGTCGGACAGCGTATCGCGTTGGTGCAGGGAGAGAGCACGCCGCGGACGACCGCACTACGGCAGTTGAACGCAAGCGCGTCAACCACCGGACAGCCGGCGTCGCAAGGGGTGAGCGCTCCTGTGCCGGACATCGCCGTGCCCGGATTCCACGGCGCCACCGACACCACCCTGCCCGCACTGGCCGAGGGCACCGCCGTCCTCAACCTGTGGGCAACGTGGTGCGTCGCCTGCATCGCCGAAATGCCCGACCTGCAGTCACTGGCCACGGACTATGGCCCGCGCGGCGTGCGATTCGTCGGGATCGTCATGGATGAGCGCGACAAGGAATCGGCTGCGGTGGCCTTTCTGACCAAACATGCGGTGTCATACCCCCAGGCGTGGGGTGGCGCCGCGCTCCAGGCGCCGTTCGCATCGCTGGCCTCGGTGCCGAACGGTGCGATCCCGATGACCGTGGTCCTGCACCGCGGCTTGGTCCGGCACGTGGTGCCGGGTGCCATCGATCGGGTGTCGTTGGCCGCGCAGTTGGATGCATTGCTCGACGAAGACACACCGTGACCGGTGCGCGGGAGCGGGAGTGCGCCGCGGATGCGCTTGATCTGCAGTGACAGAGTACTACCCCGCCACTGCAGAGTCTCCGGGTTCCGTACTCTGGTGGCCGCTCCGAGCGTGTCCAGTGTCTGGGTACCGGTCTCCGCTCGCGTCTGCCGTGATCATCTGACGCAGAAACGCGCCCTTCGGCGCGGACATCACATCGTCGATCGCTCCGGACTGTGTGACCACACCGTCCTCGAGCACGATCAGTCGATCGGCGAGCGCCTCGGCGTCGCGCGGGTCGTGCGTGATCAGGACGGCGACGCCTTCGAACGCGCCGAGGACGTCGCGCAGCAGCGCACGGATCCGCGCGCGGGCCGGGCGGTCGAGGGCCGCGAGCGGCTCGTCGAGCAGGAGGAGGCGCGGCTGCGCGATGAGGGCGCGCGCGAGGGCGACGCGCTGCGCCTCGCCGCCAGAGAGCGCGCCGGGCCGGGCGTCGGCGCGTGCCAGGACGCCGAAGTGGTCCAACGCGGCCAGGGCGCGCGCTCGCGCCTCGGCGGCGGGCGTGCCGCGGGCGCGCAACGGGAACGCGGCGTTCTCGGCGGCCGAGAGGTGCGGGAAGAGCGCGAGGTCCTGGAAGACGACGCCGATCGGCCGCGCCCGCGGCGGAACGTGGACGGGCGGCCGGACGACGCGGCCGCTGTCGTCGACGTCGACCTGGTCCAGGACGACGCCATCCAGAGCCACACGCCCGGCGTCGGGCCGGACGAGCCCGGCGGCTATCGCCAGCAGCGTGCTCTTGCCGGCCCCGTTCGGCCCGACGATCGCGCACGTCTCGCCGGCCGCGGCCGTGAGCGCAACGTCGAGGTGCAGCGGGCCGCGCCGGAGCCGGACCCGGGCATCAAAGCTCACTTGGGTGCGATCAGGCAGCGCCGAAAAGTCGGCGGTGGAGGATGATCAGCACCGCCGCGGCCACTACGACGAGGATCAGCGAGACGACGATCGCGGCGTCCGGGTCCGTCTGGAGCAGCTCGTACACGGCCAGCGGCAGCGTCTGCGTGCGGCCCTGCAGGTTGCCGGCGAACGTGATCGTGGCGCCGAACTCGCCGAGCGCGCGCGCCCAGCCGAGGGCGAGGCCGGCGGCGACCTGCGCGCCCAGGAGCGGCAGCGTGACGCGCCGGAGCGTGTAGCCGCGCGATGCGCCCATGGCGGCAGCCGCATCCTCGAATCGCGGGTCGAGCGCCCGGAACCCCCCCTCGACGGCCAGCGCCACGAGCGGCAGGCTGACGAACGTGGCGGCGAGGATCGCGCCGGTGGTGGTGAACGGCAAGTGGATGCCCAGCCGGGCCAGCCAGGCGCCGACGATGCCCCGCCGCCCGAGCGCCGCCAGCAGCCCGACGCCGCCGACGACCGGCGGCAGGACGAGCGGCAGCAGCACGACCGGGCGAACGACGGCCATCGCCCGGCCGCCGCCGCGGGCGAGCCACCAGCCGAGCGGAAAGCCGAAGACGAAGCTGAATGCCGTGGCCGTGGTCGAGACGACGAGCGAGAGGCGGAAGGCGTCCAATGTCGCCGGCGCACGCAGGACGTCACCGGCCCGGCCCCACGGCGCGCGGGCGGCCAGCCCGACGAGCGGCAGCACGAGGAACGCGACGGCGACGAGGGCGGCGGCGCGGGCGAGGGCGGGGGCGGGGCGGCCGGGGGGAGGCATGGGCGGAGTATACCGCGGGGGCGAACGCGTCGAAGAGGCGAACGATCTGCGGTCTCGGCGGTGGTCGCATCGGCGGCGGGCTATCATTTCCGCCATGGCCACGCGACCTCCTTCCGCCCACGCCCCCCGCGGCATCGTTGCCCGCGCACTGGCCGGGGTCGTGCGGAGCGTCGGGACGCTGCTTCTCTTGTGCGGGGCGGTGCTCGTCCTCGTCGGGCTCGGCGTGTATCTGTCCCGGCAGCGGCAGTTGGCGGTGGACGAGGGCGAGCGCGTGGCGCCGCGGTTCGAGGACACGGTGGCACTGGGCACGCCGGGCGCGCCGGGCGCGCCGGGCACGTCGGGCACGTCGGGCACGTCGGGCACGTCGGGCACGCCCGGCGCGTTGGGCGCCAAACACGTCGCGGACCGCGGCCCATCCGTGTCGCTTGCGCCGCGGGTGGTCGTGTTCGGCGCGCCGGTTGACCGCGCCGCGTCGAGCGCGACGCCGCTCCGGCGCTTCGGCAAGGGGGGGGCGATCGCCTCTCCGACGCCGCCATCGACCCTGCCGCCCGACCGCATCGTCATCCGGTCCATCGACGTCGATCGGCCGGTCGTGCCGATCGGCTGGGCGACGGAGCTCGTGGACAATGCCACGCTGCGCAGCGTCTGGCGGACGGCCGACGACGCGGCGGGGTGGCACGAGACGTCGGCGCCGCTCGGCGGGGTCGGGAACACCGTCGTCAGCGGGCACAACAACATCGCCGGCGCGGTGTTCCGATCATTGCACGAGCTCGCGGTCGGCGACGTGGTGACGCTGCACGCCGGGGTGGCCGAGATCCGCTACGCCGTCGAGCGGACGTTCATCGTCCGGGAGACCGGCGCCACGGACGAGGAGCGGCGGGCGAACAACCGCTGGATCGAGCCGACGGACGACGAGCGGCTGACGCTGGTAACGTGCTATCCGCCGTGGGGGAACACGCATCGGCTGATCGTGATCGCCCGGCCGGTGGTGTACATTCTGCCGACGGCGGTTTCCGACATCGCCAAGACAAGAGACGCTACGGGAGAGGTGCGATGACGGCCATGGTGCGCGGCGCCGCAGCGAACGTCGATGACCCCCGCCGCGCCCTGCCCGCCGTCGACGCCCTCGCCGACGCCGCCGCGGCCGCCGCCCCCTCGACCGCCGACGCGGGCCGCGGCCTGCTCGTCGCCGTTGCACGCGAGGTGCTCGACGGCGCACGGACGCGGCTGGCGGACGCCGCGTGCGGGCCGCAAGGCGACGCGGCGCCTCCCGACACGAACGGCCTCGTCGCCCCGTCCGGCGTCGATGACCTCGTCGCCGAAGTCAGCCGGCGCATCGCGGTGATCCTCGCCCCGCGACCCCGCCGTGTCGTCAACGCCACCGGCGTCATCCTGCACACGAACCTCGGCCGCGCGCCCGTCAGCCGCGCAGCCGCGGCGGCGATGGCGGAAGCGGCGGCCGGCTACAACGACCTCGAGTACGACCTCGCCACCGGCCGGCGCGGCAGCCGCCACGATGTCGTCGCGCCGCTGCTCGCGCGCCTGTCGGGCGCCGAGGCGGCGCTCGTCGTGAACAACAACGCGGGCGCCACGCTGCTCGTCGTCGCAGCGCTCGCCGGCGGCCGGAGCGTCATCGTCTCGCGCGGGCAGCTCGTCGAGATCGGCGGCGGCTACCGGATCCCGGACGTGATGGCCGCCGGCGGCGCGCGGCTCGTCGAGGTCGGAACGACGAACCGGACGCGGCCGGCGGATTACGAGCGGGCGATCGACGCGGCGACGGCGCTGCTCTTGCGCGTCCACACGAGCAACTTCCGGATCACGGGCTTCACGGCATCCGTCGGTCTCGACGACCTCGTCGCACTCGGCCGCAAACACGCCATCCCGGTCGTCGACGACCTCGGCAGCGGCAGCTTCATCGACGTGGGGTCGTTCGGCCTTTCGCCCGAGCCGACCGTGCAGGCGAGCATCGCCGTCGGCGCGGACGCCGTGACGTTCAGCGGCGACAAGCTCCTCGGCGGCCCGCAGGCCGGACTGATCGTCGGGCGCGCCGAGGTCATCGCCCGCCTGCGCGCCCACCCGCTGTGCCGCGCGCTGCGGCCCGACAAGGCGACGCTGGCGGGGCTGGCCGTGACGCTGCAGAGCTATCTGCGCGGGCGGGCGACGGAGGAAGTGCCGGTGTGGCGGATGATCGGAGGGGATGTCGAGGGGTTGCGGGCGAGAGCGGAGAGTTGGCTGCGCGAACTCGGCGCGGCCGAGGGGCGGCGGGCGACGCTTGCTGTTCGCGCAGCACTGAGCGCGATCGGCGGCGGCAGCTTGCCCGGCGAGACGCTGCCGACGTTCGTGCTGTCCATCGACACGCCCCACCCCGACACCCTCGCCGCCCGCCTCCGCGCCGCCGATCCGCCCGTCATCGCCCGCGTCGAGGACGGCGCCGTGCTCCTCGACCCGCGGACGGTGTTGCCGGACGAAGACGAGCACGTCGTCGCAGCCCTCCAACAAGCCCTCACCCCCGCCCCCCCATCACCGCCGTAAACACCCCGAGCCCGATGAACGCCCCGCCCGCCACCCACCGCCCCGCCGCCCGCGCCCGCCGCCCGCCGCCCCGCGCCAGCGCCGGCCCAAGCGTCCCTGCGGCGATCGCGTAGGCCGAGTCCGTGCCGGCGGCGACGGCGATGAACAGCGCGCCGAGCGCGATCGACTGCGGCAGCGCCGGTGCATCGGCGCGCATGAACTGCGGCAGGAACGCGGCAAAGAAGAGCGCGGTCTTGGGGTTGAAGAGGGCGACGACGAAGGCGTCGCCGACCACGCGCCGGACGTCGGGCGGTGGGGCCGGCGACGACGTCGACGCGGGCGATGCGGGCGATGCGTCCGCCGCTTCATCGGGCGCGCCGCGAATCGTCTGCACGCCCACGTAGACCAGGTACAGCGCGCCTGCGTACTTCACGATCGTGAACGCCGCGGACGACGCCGCGAACAGCGCCGCCAGCCCGATCGAGGCCCCCAGCATGTTGCCGAGGTTGCCGAGCGCGATGCCCGCCACGGACGCGAGGCCGACGCGCCGTCCCTGCAGCAGGCTGCGGGAGACGATGAAGACGACGGCCGGGCCGGGGGTGACGGCGAGGACGAGGCTGGCGAGGAGGAAGGCGGAGAGGACCGGACCGGGGGGCAGCCATCGAACGAACCCGGTTTCGAGCGGCATGGTCCCTCCGGCCCGTCGACCGCACGTTCATCGACGACAGGAACGCGCGTCCAGCGCACGCGCGCGTGCCGGACGGCGCCGAGGCTACGCGCCTTGCGTCGGCCGGGCAACTCGCCGCACACCGCCGCCGACCTCGCTATCATCTCGACCGACGCAACGCCTGCCCCCCGACCCCCGCCAAGGACCCCCATGATCCGCCTCCGCCGCCTCGTCGCCCGCGAATTCCGCCAGCTCGCCGACATCGACCTCACGTTCCCCCCCCGCGGCCGGATCCTGGTCCAGGGGAACAACGAGGCCGGCAAGAGCACGCTCTTCGAGGCCGTGTTCGTCGCGTTGTTCGGCAAGCCACTGGACGGCAAGAAGCTGGACGACTGCGTCCAGTACGGCCAGGAGCAGGCATGGCTGGAGCTCGAGCTCGAGCTCTCGGGGGGCAGGACGATGACGGTCACGCGGCGGATCCGCGCCACCGCCGCGCGGAACCGCTACGAGCTCGTCCTCACCAAGCCGGACGGGACGACGGAGACGGTGCAGGGCGCGCCGGTCAGCGAACGGATCGAGGCCGAGCTCGGGCTGGACGGCGAGGCGCTCCTGAACACGTGCTTCGTGGAGCAGAAGAAGCTCGAGAAGCTGGAAGGGATGGGTCTGCGGGAGCGCGAGCAGAGCCTGATGAAGCTCCTGAACCTGGACCGCCTCGTCGCCCTGGCAGACGAGCTGAAGGTCACGCGCGCCGATCAGGCCGACGTCCAGCGCCTGCGCGACCGCCTCGCCCTCGCCCAGCTCCAGGCCCGCCTCCCGGCCCTCGACGCCGAGCTGTCCGCCGCCACCACCGCCCTCGCCCGCGCCGAAGCCGCCGCCGCCCTCGCCGCCGCCGCCACCGAGCGCCGCGCCCTGGACGCGCTGGCCGCCGAGCGCGCCGCCGCCGAGGCCGAGGCGAACCGCATCGCCGAGCGTGCCGCCGCGGCGGAGCGCCTGCGCGACGCGATGCAGGCGCTCCGCGAAGCCGCCACCGCCCGCGACCGTGCGCGCGAGGCCGTCGCCGCCTGCATGGAAGCCGACCGCGCCGCGTCCGAGGCCGCCGCCGCCCGCGACACCCTGGCTGCGGTCGCCGACCAGGGCACGCGCTTGGCGACGCTCGGGCGCCGACGCGACGGTGTCGACCGGCTCGCCGAGGAGCACGCGACGACGGCGCGCTGGGTCGAAAGCGCCGACACGCAGCTGAAGCGATTGGCCGAGGCACGCGAGGCGCTGAACGACACGCGGCGCGGGCTCGTCGAGGCGCGGGCGGCGGAGCGTGATGCGGCGGGGGACGCCGAGGTGGCGGGGCAGGATGGGCGGGCGTTCGATGTGAGGGATGGGCTGCGGGGATGGGTGGAGGCGGTCGCACATATGGCCGACGGCGACGCACCCGAACGGGCAATGCGTGAGACCGATGCGGAGCGGATCCATGCGAGGTCGCGGAGTCGTGCGCAGGTGACGCTCTGGTTCGGGATTGCGGCGATCCTCTGGTTGGCGTCGATGCTCGTCGCCGACCGGGTCCCCATCGGCATCGCGTACGCGCTTCAAATCGCTGGGACCATCTGCGTCTCCGTGAGTCTCGTTCGCTGGTTTCAAGCCAGGGATCGAGTGGCAAGACTGGACCGCACCATCGCCCGCCTCGAAGGCGAAGCCTCGGTCGCCGAAGCCCGCCGCGCGATGTGGGCCGAGCGCCGCACCGCCGCCGAGCAGCGCCTGCGCGAACTCAACGCCGTCGCCCCCACCGACCCCTCCCGCGCCGCCGCCGCGCTCGCCGAGCTGGACGCGCGCCTCGGCGACCGCAGCCGCACGGACGTCGCCGAAGCGCTCGAGGCCGCCCGCGACACGCGGTCTCGCGCCGCCGCGCAGATCGAGGCGCTCGTGCGGCGGGAGTCGGAGCTGCGGCAGCTGGACGGACCTGTCGACGCGCAGGCGCTCGCGCGGGAGCGGGCGGCGAAGGCGGCGCGGGTGGAGCGGCTGGGGCGGTTCATCGAGCGCGCGACGGCCCACATCGAGCGCAGCGCGGCGCGCGTGGATGTCGCACCCGATCGGGCGGCGATCCAGGAGGCGGTGGCGAGCATGCGCGGGCGGTGGGCGGCGCTCAGGGAACAGGCGGATCGGCTGCCGGCGCTCGTCGCGGCGCGCGCCAAGTGGGAAGGCGAGGCGGCGGGGCGGTGGGCGGAGGCGGAGAACGGCTGGCGGAACATCGAGTCGCTCGTCGCCGACGTCGGCGAGCGGGCGTGGCCGGCGTGGGATCCGGCGGCGAGCGATCAGGTGTGGGAGCAGCTGGCCGGGCGGCTGGCGCACGAATACGCCGCGGCCGGCGGCGATGCCGTGCGGGAGGCGCATCGGGCGGCGGCGGCGAAGGCTGCGGGGGTGGCGGCGCGGCATGGGGACGCGGTGGGGCGGTGGCGGGGGACGGTGCGGGGGGTGGGGGCGTGGGTGGTGGGGGTGGTGGGTGGTGCGGGGGGGGATGGGGATGCGGGCGGCATGGGCGACGCGTTCGCGTCGCCCCTACGCGGGGGGGAGGGCGAAGAGCGGGGGGGGGACATCTTGGGAGTAGATCACGTGGCGGCGTTGGTGGGGGATGACGATCCGTCGGTGGAGGCGTTGGAGGCGGCGGGGCGGGCGCTGGGGGGGCATGGGGCCGCGGATATTTCCGCGCTGGTGGATCGACGGGATCGGGTGGTGAGGGACATCGATGTCGGGCGGCACGAGCAGGCGCGGTTGGCGGCGGCGCTGGGGCTGCGGGGGGAGGCACTGGACGTCGGGACGTGCCGGGAGGCGGTGGACGAGGGGGAGCGGGCGCTGGCGGTTCGGGAGCTGGGGTACCGGATCGTCGATGATGCGGGGCGGAGCGTGGTGCATCAGGTGCTGCCGAGCACGCTGGACTATATGCGCCGGCTGCTGCCCGCGTTGACGGACGGGCGGTACTTCGACGCGCGCCTGACGGACGACTACCGGATCGAGACCTGGGACGAACGGGCGGCGGCGTGGCAGAAGAAGAACCTGTTCAGCGGCGGCACGAAAGACCAGTTCTCACTGGCGCTGCGCCTCTCGTTCGCGATGGCTACTCTGCCCGAGGAGCGCGGCGCAGCGCCGAGCTTCCTCTTCCTGGACGAGCCGCTCGGCGCCTTCGACGACCAACGTGCCGGCGCCCTCGTCCACCTGCTCACCGAGGGCGAGGTGGCGGAGGCGTTCGACCAGATCTTCCTCATCAGCCACGTCCGGGTGGACGACGCGTTGTTCGACCACCGGATCGTGATGGAAGGCGGCCGCGTCATCGAGGGGCACATGTAGGGGCGACGCGAACGCGTCGCCTGCAGGCCGTCCACATCGCACATCATCGCGACGACACAACATACCGCCCATATTCCCCCTCGCTCGGCAGCCCCCGAATCGCCCACATCTCCCCCGTTGCCGGCCGCGCGATGACGGCGCCGCACGTGGCGACGTCCTTGGGGGGCTTGGGGCGGACGCAGATGGCGTCGGGGTCGCGGGTGAGGGCAATGAGGGAGGCGACGGTGACCGGGCGGGCGGCGAGGAGTTCGTCGGCGCGGGACAGGCGGGCTTCCGAGGCGGCTTGGAGGTCGGACGGGCGGATCTGCATGACGGACCGCGTCGACGGCGCAAGGCAGTGGTTCGTGTGGACGAGGGGGGAGGAGGTCAGCGGCGTGACGTGGCAGGCGGTCGGGAAGGCCTCGACGTTGTAGCCGTCGCCGGCGGCGTCCAGCACCAGGTAGTTGTGCGCGCCGGCGAGCGGCGCCTCGGTGATGCAGCGCAGCGCAGCGGATGCGGACGATTCTTGCAGCGCCCGCCGCACGACGAACGGCCATGTCACGCCGATCCGCCCGTCCGCGCCCGCCAGATTATTGATCCCGACGACGACGCCCGCGGCATTCAGACCGATCATCCCGAGGCAGCCGGCGGACGTGAACACGAGCGCGCGATGCCCGTCGTCCGGCACGAGTTCCAGCAGCACGACGTGCTCGGCCGCCGTGGCGTGCATGTCCCACGTCTGCGCGTAGAGCGCCGCGCCGTCGTCCGTTGCGCCGGTCGGCACGAGGCAGGCGGTGCAGTCGTCGATCGGGCGGGGGGTCACGGCGCGCGGCGGCGTATGGGGCGGTTCGGCCGAGCGAGCAGAAGTCTGGCCGCCGACCAACGCGGACGGACGACGGTCCGCATCGCCCGCCTCCAGGTTGAACAGCGTGTCCGTGAAGTCCGTGAACCCGCCGGCGACGATCAGCTCCGACACCGACAGCCCCGTCGCCTCCGCCATGCCCTCGAGTTCGGCGAAAAGGTCCGGCGCGTACGCGCGGTGCGCCGGTACGCACGCCTCGGCCACCGCCAGCACGGCTGCGCGCGACATCGTTCGCCCGGACCACAACGGGTCGCCGGCCAGCGAAACGCGTTCGGCGGCGAAGTGGCGGATCGCCTCGGCCAGCGCGGCGCCGTGGGCACGGCCGATGGCGCGAGGGGAGCCGGCGAGGGTCAGGACGGGGGGCGGGCCGGCGGGGGGCATCCGTGTGCGCATCGAGGGGTCCTCTGATTCGTCGTGACGTTCGGGATCGGTATCCAAGCCGGAAGCATTCTAACGTTGTCGGATACGTTTGCCTGGCATATCGTCCTGCCCCAGCCGACCGCCCGCGAGGAGCCGCCCCATGTCCCACCCGCCCCGCGTGTCGATGCCCGTGCCCCATCTCACCGCGGCCGTCGCGGCCGCCACGGCTGCCCTGGTCGCCGCTGCCTTCCTCCAGCCGCCCGCGGTGCGCCATCCCGCCGCCCGCGCGCAGGGCGCCGACGCGCCGTGGACGGGCGGGCCTGTCGACCAGTTCGGCGGCCGAGTGGCCGTCATGGCTGCGGGCGATGACGGCTCGACGGTCTGGGTCGGCCACGGGCCGCGCGTGGTGGCGCTGAACGTGGCCGACCCCGCGGCACCGGTCGCTGCGGGGCGCACGGCGTGGCTGGACGGCATCGTCACCGGCCTGGCGGTCGACGGCGAACGGTCGGTCGCGATCACCGGCGGGGAGGGGCAGGTCAACGGCGGGTCGGCGGCCAACCCCGGCACGCTGGCCGTGCTGGACGTCGGTGACGCTGCGGCGCCTACCGTCATCGGCCGCGTCGCGCTGCCCGGTGCAAACGGCGCCCGCACGGCCCTCGCGCTGCGCGACGGCATCGCGTTCGTGGTCCGCAGCGTCACCGGTACGGTTCCCGACGACGGTACGTTGCTGGCGCACTCCGGCCTGAGCATGGTCGACATCCGTCAGCCCGCCGCGCCGCGCATCCTCGTCGACGACCTCATCCCGCCGCCGCTGGAGGTGACGGACGTCGTCGTCGTCGGCGACGTGCTGGCCGTCGCGGTGGCCAGCGGCACGGACGATTCCGTCGGGATCATCACTTCGCTCCTGCTCTACCGGCTGGCGGGCGATGCGCCGCCGACGCTGCTGACCGAGCACGAGAGCCCCGCCTGGCGGGTGCTGGCACGCGAGGCCGGCCCGGCGCCGCGCGCGATCGTCTACGGCCAGGGCAGCGGCGGGCTGGCGCTCGACATCTCGAACCCGTCCGAACCGCGCGAGGTACGGCGCTGGGACGGCTCGACGTGGTGCCACGACTGCCTGCGGCTGCTCGTGGGCGCGGACGGCGGGGTGGCGATGGTCTCGCCCGGCGGCTTCGGCGGCGGCTACGTGGCTTCCGTCGGCGCCGGCGGCCAAGTGGCGACGGCCCTGTCGCTGCTCGTCCGCCCGACCGGCGGCGCGACGGTCGTCGGCGCGCACATCGTCTTCGCCGATGTCGGGGGCGACGTGCGCGTCCTGGACATGCGCCTGGCGTCCACGGCGCGCGGGACGGACCCGACGGTCGGGCAGCTGGCGCTGCAGGGCAATGCCGTGGCGGTGGCCTTTGATGGCGATGCGGACGACGGCAACGCGGACGACGCCGATGACCCGCACGCCTACACCGCGCCGTGGGAGGGCGGGCTGCGGACGCTGTCGCCGGCCCACCCGACGCACCCCCCGCTCGTCGGCGGCTGGCGGAGCGCCGGCTACCGGTCGTCGCTCGACGCGGCCGACGGCTGGGCGCTGACGTCCTACGAGGGCGAGGGCGATGCGCTCACGCGGGCACTCGATGTCTTCGCGCTGGGTCGCCCGGAGCAGCCCGCGCACATCGGCCGGTTGTACGACGGCCGGCTCGGCCGCCTCCTCCATGCCGGCGGCCGCGATTGGGCGGTGGTGGCCGGCACGCGCCGCGGCGGACAGGGCGAACCCGCCCCCGGCGCGGCGATCTCCGTCTACGCCCTGACCCCGGCCAGCGCAACCGAGCAGGAGCCGAGCGTCGCCGATGTGCCGTCCGGCTCGCTCGAGATGCAACAACTCGTCGTGGACATCGACATCGACGGCCAGCGCCTGGCGGCCGTCGGTTACGCGTGGACGCCGCCCGACGACCCGGAATCGCGCGCCTGGATCGAGGTCGTCGACCTGACGAATCCGGCCGCGCCCGCCCGCCGCCTCTCCGCCGCGCTCGACGTCCCGCCCGCCGCCGCCTCGGACGGCCTGCCGCGCGTCGCCCTCGACGGCGACACGGCCGTCGTCGTCACACCCCTCGGCCCGCCCGACGCGTTCGACGGCCTGCCGAGCTCGTCCCTCGTTTCCCGCGTCGACGTCTCCGGCGCAGCGCCGCGTGTGACCGCAAGCGTGGCCCTCAGCGGCACGGTCGCCGGCGTCGCGCTCGTGGACGGCTACGCGTTCGCCGGCCCGGTGCGATGCGAGGCCCCCTCGCGCACATGCGTCGTCGTGCTCGATGCGCGCGCGCCCGATGCGCTGCGCATCGTCGGCTGGCTGACGGTGCCGGCCGGCATGGCGCCGTACGCGCTCGGACGCGACGCGATCGCGGTGCGCGGGCGGCACGTGTACGTGGCGGCGGACAACGCGGGGGTGTGGGTGTTCACACCGCCGTTGGACTGGGCGCGGCCGGGGGATCGGCGCGGGATCGCGCTGCCGTGGCTGGGGAGGGAGGCAGTGAGGCGGTAGTGTGGCTGTGCGACGGATGGACGATGACGTAATGTATGCTGATCCGCCGCTGCGCAGCCTGCCCGATGCCTCGTCCCACCGACCTTCTTCACCGCCCAACGAGCACGCGAGGTTCCCATGCATCACCCACTTCATCACACCCGGTTCTCTGTCGGCTACGCCGTCATCGTCCTCATCGCCGTCTCGCTCGCGCCCGCCGTGCCCCGCGCCCGCGCCGACAGCCCGGCGCCGCCGTGGACGGCCGCGCCGGTCGCGCAGTTCGGCGGGGCCCTGAGCGCGTTGGCGGTCGACGAGCCGCGCGGGATCGCTTGGCTGGCCCATGGTCCGCGCATCGTGGGCATCGACGTGCGGAACCCGGCCGCGCCGGCCGTGCTCGGTCGGACGGCGTGGATGGACGACACGCCGACGGCGCTGGCGCTGGACGGCACGACGGGCGTGGCGGTGACGGGCGCCTACCACGTGTGGCCGCGCACGAGCGGTGGGGACAGTGACGAGGCCGTCCAGACGCTCGATCTGAGCGATCCGACGACGCCCCGGGTCATCGCACGGCTGTCGCTGCCGGGCGTGCGGCGCCCCGTGGTGGTTGCCGGCGGCATCGCGTTCGTCCTCCGCGAGATGCGCGGCGTGTTCGCCGAAGTCCCCTTCACGCGCATCGCGCTCGTCTCGATCGACGTCCGCGATCCTGCCGAGCCGCGCGTGCTCGCAGCGGACCTGCTGCCGTCGTCCGGTGAGCTCCTGGACGTCCAGGTCGTGGGCCATACCCTGGCCGTGACGTCCGTCGAGCCGACGATCCCGGAGCACAGCGGGCCGGATTACACGATGCTCCGCTTGTTCGATGTGACGGACCCCACCAATCCCGTTCCGGCGGCGACGGTCATCGACCCGGCCTGGACTTGGCTCGGCCGCGGCCCGGGCGCCACCCCGGGCGGTCCGCTGTACGGTTGCGGCATCACCGGCGTCGTGGCGCTCGACGTCGCCGTGCCGGCTGCGCCGACCGTCGTGCGCCGCTGGCCGACCGCTGTCGGCGACGTACTGCCCTGCACCACAAACGACCGGCCGGCTCTGCTCGTCGACGAGGCAGGCACACCGCACTTGATCCTCCGCGATGCGGGCGGCCGCCCCGTGTTGTCCGCGTTCACGTCGCAGACGCCGAGGCAGGGGTTGGCCAGTGGCCAGGCGTTGCCGGTGGTTCCGACCGCTGCGGCCGTCGTCGGTCGCCGAGCGCTCGTCGCCGATCCGTCCGGCATCGTCACCGTGATCGACACGCGGGCGCTGACCGCCAGCGGGACCGTCGCGGGGATCGTCGGCCGCCTGTCGCTCGTCGGCAACACAGCAGCGCTGGCTGTTCGCGAAGACGGCGACGACGGGCGGCTGTATGCCGTACACAACCGCGGCGGACTCGCGATCCTCGCGCTCAACCGACCACTCGATCCGGCGATCCTCGGGCGGTACGTGGACGATGCGTACCGCGACGGGCTGCGGGCGGCCGGCGGACACGTTGCCACGGCGCGCGTCGGTCTCAACGGCAGCCTGTTCGAGGCGACGTTGGATCAGGCAGACGTGTTCGACGTCGCCGACCCGGCGGCAGCGCGGCTGCTTCGGGTGCATGACGGCGGGCGGTTCATCCGGTGGGCTGTCACGCCGGACGGCATCGGGCTGATCCACGGTCAATCCGGGGCGTGGGGACCGGCCCACGCGCTGTCGATATCGTCCGTCGCCGGCCCGGACGACCCGTCGGAAGTCCCGCTGTCGCTCCAGATGGACGTTCACGACGCGGCGATGGCGGGCAGCCGGTTCGTCGCCGGTGGAACGTTCCCGCGCGGAGCGAGCGCCGAGGCGTGCACGTTCAAGCGGGTGGGCGTCTGGGACCTGTCCGACCTGCATCATCCGCGCTCGACGGGTCATATCGACCTCAACGAGCGATGCGTGCGAGGCTGGAAGTCCCTCCGTGTGGCCGAGGAGGGTGGAATCGCCTTCATCGGCGATGTGATCAGCGACCCGTATGAGCCCGAGGTGGGTCGTTCCACCGTGTGGGTCGTCGCGACGAGCGGTGCCTCCGCCCCACGCGTCCTCGCGCAAGTGCCGATCACGGGCGCGATCACCAGCATCGCTGCCCACAAGGGCTACGTCTTCGCGTCGGCGGGTAAGGCCCGCAATCGCAACTCCGCCGTCACCGTGATCGACGCCCGCTTCCCTGCCTCGCCCCACATCGTCGGGTCACTGGACATCGCCGGGAGTATCGCCGTACACAACGGCCGCGTATACGTCTCGACGACCTCGATGGGCGTCTGGGTCTACGAGCCGCCGCTGGACTGGGGGCCGCCGCTGGGCGTGACACGGCTGGCGCTGCCTTGGGTTGGGGCCGCTACCCTGCGTTCGGGGCTCGCAGGGCGTTAGGCCCAAGGGCCACGCATTCGCCGTTCGCCACCCATGCGGCCTACGAGAACCGCCCCCTCATCCCACGGATCCCGTGCGTGCGATACCCGTACCCCTCCACCCTTTGACCCACCCCCACCCCACCCCTTACACTCCCCCAACCCCCGAACCGCCCCCGTGCCGCCCCCGTACCGGCCGCTGGAGGAAACGCACCCCATGCGCATCGTCATCACCGGCGGCGCCGGATTCGTCGGCTCGCATCTCGTCGAACGCTATCTGGCGGCGGGCGACGAGGTCATCGTCGTCGACAACCTGATCACCGGCAGCCGGCGCAACCTCGATGCGGTGGCCGATCACCCGCGGTTGACGTTCATCGAGCACGACGTCTCGCGCCCGTTCACCGTGGACGGCCCGGTGGACGCGATCGCCCATCTGGCCTCCCCCGCCAGCCCGATCGACTTCCTGCGGCTGCCGATCCAGATTCTCAAGGTGAACAGCCTGGGCACCTACCACGCGCTCGGCATGGCCAGGGCCAAGGGCGCGCGCTTCCTCCTGGCCTCGACGAGCGAGATCTACGGCGACCCCGACGTCCACCCGCAGACCGAGGACTACCACGGCAACGTCGACACGCTCGGCCCGCGCGGCGCATACGACGAGGCCAAGCGCTTCGCCGAGGCGATCACGATGGCCTACCACCGGATGCACGGCGTGCCGATCCGGATCGTCCGCATCTTCAACACCTACGGCCCGCGGATGCGCCTGGACGACGGCCGCGTCGTCCCGAACTTCGTCAGCCAGTCCCTCAAGGGCGAGCCGCTGACGGCGTTCGGCGACGGCGAGCAGACGCGCTCGTTCTGTTATGTCGACGATCTGGTCGACGGCATCGTCCGCCTGATGGCCGGCGATGTGACCGGGCCGGTGAACATCGGCAACCCGCTCGAGCTCACCGTGCTCGAGTTCGCCCGGCGGATCAACGCCCTCACCGGCAACCCGGCCGGCGTCGCCCTTCTGCCCCTGCCCGCCGAACGCACCGGCGACCCGTCCCGCCGCTGCCCCGACATCACCCGCGCCACCACCCTCCTCGGCTGGCAGCCGACCGTCAGCCTGGACGACGGGCTGGCGCGGACGGTGGCGTGGTTCGCAAGCGAGATGCAGCGGGCCGGCCACTAGCGTGACCGCCGTTGCCGAATCGCGTCACGTGACGACCGCCACCCTCGGACGCGCGGCCGCGCGCGCTTGGCCGCTCCTCGCTGCGACGACCCTCGCCGCCGCCCTCGCCTGGCTCCCGCTCCGCGACCTCGCCCCCCTCCTCACTGCCGCCCTCTCACTCGCCGCCCTCCTCGCGATGACCCGCGCCCCCGCCCTCGCGCTGGCCGCCGCCGTCGCGCTCGTCCCGTTCGGCCCGCGCCTGGCCATGCCCCTAGGCCCGGCCGTCCTCACCCCGCCGTCGCCCCTTGTGGCCCTGGCCGTCGGCGGCGTGGCGCTCGGCCACCTGGCGACACGGCGACGGCCACGCATCGCGCCGGGCGTCCTGCCGCTGCTGGGCCTCGCCGCCCTGTCGCTCGCGGCCCTCGTCGCCAGCGCCGTGCAGGCACCTTCGCCCGGCACCGCGGCCGTCGAGATCGTGCGCTGGGGCGTGTTCGGCGCTGCCGTGGCCGTCGCCGGCACGCTTGGCGGCCACCGCGGCCGGCGCTGGGGCGTCGTCCTCGTCATCGCGATCCTGGCCAGCGGCGCCGCCGAGGCCGCGTACGGCAGCCGCCTGGCCCTCGCCGGCATCGGCCCCGACGCCTTCGGGCTGCCCGGCGGCCGGTCGCGCGCCTTCGGCAACTTCGGCCAGCCCAACCCGTTCGGCGGCTACATGAACCTCGTCTGGCCGCTCGGGGTCGCGCTCATCGCCGAACGGCTGTGGCCGCGACGCGATCCGCGCGGCGGGCGGTTGCCGCTCACCCCCGGCCACCGCCTGGCGCTGCCCATCGCGGCGCTGGCGGCCGCCGCCTGCCTCGCCGGCCTCGGCCTGTCGTGGTCGCGGGGCGCCTGGCTCGCCGCCGTCGCCGGGGGCGGTGCGATGGCCGTGCTGCGCTGCGCCGCCGGATTGCGCCGGCCGCGCGACACGGTTGCCGTCGTGCTGCCCTACCTCGGCCTCACGGCCTTCGTCACCGCGGTCGCCTTCGGCGTCGCGCCCAGCGTCCCGTCCTCCGTCGCGGCGCGCATCGCCACGATCACCGGCGCCGCCGGGGCGGGTGCCGCCTCCAACGGCGGCGACGGGCTCGACCTGGCCCGCGCCGACGTCACCGGCGCGAACTTCTCGACGATCGAGCGCCTGGCGCACTGGGACGCCGCGGCCCGGATGTGGGCCGACCGCCCGTGGCTCGGGCAAGGTCCCGGGCACTATGCGCTCCGCTACCAGGCCTACCGCCTGCCCCGCTGGCCGTACGATCTGGGTCACGCCCACAACGCCTACCTGAACACGCTCGCCGAGACCGGCGTGCTCGGCCTGTTGGCGACGTGCATGCTCATGGCCGCCGCCCTCGCCCTGGCCGTGCGGGCCGCCGTCACGCCGCGCAGCGCGCTGGAGGGCGCGCTCGGCCTGGCCGCAGCCGGCAGCCTGACGGCCGTCGCGGTCCACAGCCTGTTCGATCTGCTGTGGGTCCACGACATGACGGTGCTCCTGGGGGTGCTGATCGGGGTGACGCTGGCGGCGCGGACGTGGGAACCCCTCTCCGTCCGCGCCTTCGGCGCGGCCACCTCTCCCCAGCTGTCGCCGGAGAGAGGATGCGCCCTCGTTGAGCGCCCTTCGCGAAGCGCGACGGTTCGGCCAGCAACTGGACCGTCCTCTCCAGCGTCAGCTGGGGAGGACAGGCGCGCCCCGGCGCGCCGGGAGGGGTTCGCCCAACGAGGCGACGCGCCATGACCCCGCCCACCCATGACACCGACGCTGGGACCGACCCCGACGAGATCCTCGATGTCCTCGACGTCCTCGGCCATCTCCACCCCGACGACCGCGCCGAAGCCGCCGCCGCCGAAGCCGCCATCGACGCCGCGGAGCACGCCGCCCACACGCCCGCCGACCCGCCCGCCACCCGCCCGCCGTCACTCTGGCGCCGCCTGGCGAGCCCGCGCACGCTGCTGTCGTTCGCCGTCGCGGGCGGCCTGGTGTGGTTCACGCTCCAGCGCCAGGACCAGGGCGAGCTGGCCAAGGCCGGGGCGATGCTGCGCGCGGTGCGGCCGATGTGGTTCGTCGCGGCGCTGGCCGTCTACTACGCCAGCTTCCCGCTGCGCGCGCTCCGCTGGCGGATCCTGCTCGGCAACGCCGGCGAGCGGCCGGAGCACATCCCGCGGCTGCGCGACCTCGTCGAGATCATCTACCTTTCGTGGTTCGTGAACACGCTCGTGCCGGCCAAGCTGGGCGATGTCTACCGCGGCTGGCTGTACGGCCGCACCTCGCGGGCGCGGGCGGCGCGCGATGCGGCAAGCGCCTCGGGCGGCCCAGTCGACGTCGGCGTCCCTGCCGGCGGCGGCTGGTCGCGCGGCATGGGCACGATCGTCGCCGAACGGGCGCTCGACCTGATCGTCCTGGTGGTCCTGATGGTCACGGCCGGCATCCTGACGTACGGCGACGTCGTCGCCAAGAGCACGCACGGCGACGTGGCGGCGTGCTTCCGGCATGGGCTGGACGTGGCGGACCTGGGCTGCGTGCTGGCCGAGCTCTTCGTTATCGGCGGGATCGGGGTCGTGGTCCTCGTCGGCGGCCTCGTGGCCTTCGCCCGCTTCGGCGTCCACGTGGAGCGGTGGATCCCGCGCCGGTTCGAGCGCCTCGGGACGGCCTACACCACGTTCGCGCACGGGCTCGTGCTGTCGTTCGGCCGCTTCGGGCCGCTGCTGGCGCTGAGCGCCGGCGCCTGGCTGTGCGAGGGCGCCGCGTTCTGGTGCGTCAGCCGCGCGCTGGCCGTGCCGCTGCCGGTGCCGCTCGTCCTGTTCTTCAGCCTGCTGCAAGCGTTCCTCACCGCCATCCCGGCCACGCCGGGCGCTCTCGGCTTCGAGGGCATCCTGAAGGCCGCGATCGAGCTGAAGGGCTTCGCCGCCGGGCCGGCGATCGCGTTGACGGTGTTGTATCGGGCGATCAGTTATCTGAGCCTGTTGGTCGGCGGCCTCATCGTGTTCGTCGTCAGCGACAAGACGCGCTGATCGGCGGGGGTATGTGAGCATGAGGCGGCTGCGCGTCGCATTCGATCTGACGCCCGCCGTCCGCCAGCGGGCCGGCATCGGCCGCTACGCGCGCGAGCTCGGGCGGGCGATCGCGGCGCGGGGCGACGTCGACGTCGTGTGGTTCGTTGCCGATCGGTTGGACGAGGCCGGGCGGGCGGCCGCGGCAGCCATCGTCGGCGCGGCGCCGGGTGACGTGCGGTCGATGCCGATCGGGGCGCGGTGGGTGACGTTGTTGTGGCATCGGATGGGTGTGCCGGTGGGGATGGGGGCGGGGGGGTTGCTTTTGTTGGGGAAGGGGATGGGTGCGCCGGGGGGGGGGGGGGGGGGGGGGGGGGGGGAGGGGGGGCGGATCGACGTGTTTCACGCAACCGACTACCTCGCACCGCCGCGGACCGGCGCACCCACCGTCGTCACGATCCACGACCTGAGCTTCCTGCGCCACCCCGGGCTCGCCGAGCCGTCCCTGGCGCGCTTCCTGCGCCGCACCGTCCCGCGCGCCGCCCGCCGTGCCGCCCACGTCCTGGCGGACTCCGATTGGACGCGCCGCGACGTGATCGATCTCCTCGGCGTGCCGCCCGAGCGGGTCAGCGTGGCCTACGCCGGCATCGACGCCGCCTTCCGGCCGCGGCGCGACGTCGATATCGGCGTGGGCGGCGGCGGCAGCGCACGCGAGATCGACGACGCGCGCGTCCGCGCCCGGCTCGGCCTCGACAAGCCGTACGTCCTCGGCGTCGGGACGATCGAGCCGCGCAAGGACTGGCCGACGCTCATCGCCGCCTTCCGCGCGGCGTTCATGGACGGCCATGATCCGGGCGACTCGGGCGACGTCGGCCATCGGGCGCTCGTGCTCGCCGGCGGCCTCGGCTGGCGGACGGAGGCGACGACGGCGTCAGCGTCGGCGTCCCGTGCGGCGGGCGTCGACGTGCGGCTCCTCGGCTTCGTGGCGGACGACGACCTGCCGGCGGTCTACCGCGGCGCGGATGCGTTCGCCTTCCCGTCGCGCTACGAGGGCTTCGGCCTGCCGCCGCTCGAGGCGATGGCGTGCGGCGTGCCGACGGCGGTGAGCGCCGCAAGCTGCCTGCCGGAGGTGACGGGCGACGCAGCGCTGCACGTGCCGGCGGGCGACGTGGCGGCTTGGGCGGCGGCGCTGCGGGCGCTCGTGGGCGATGCGGGGCTGCGGGCGCGGCTGGCGACGGCGGGGCCGGTGCGGGCGGCGGGGTTCACGTGGGCGGGGGGAGCGGAGGCGGCGGTGGGGGCGTATCGGGCGGTGGTCGGCGGTGGGGAGGGCGGCTGATCGCGACGGGAGCGGGGCGCGGGGCGGGGTGCGGGCCGGGCTGCACGGACCAGCCTGCACAGACCAGCCTGACGTGGTATTAATGACGGGCTCACGTCGTGCGCCTATCCTCCCCCTGTCAGCGCCCGGCGCCGGAACCACTCGGCGCCTATCGCCCGCCCCACAAGAGGCCGCTCCCATGCCCGACCATATCCTGATCGTCGAGGACGACGAGCGCATCGCCAACATGCTCCGCCGCGGCCTGATCTTCGAGGGCTACGAGGCCGACGTGGCGCACACCGGCACGGACGGGCTGGCGAAGGCGCGCGAGCGGATGCCGGAGATGGTCATCCTGGACCTCATGCTGCCCGAGATGGACGGCATGGAGGTCTGCCGCCGCCTCCGCGCCGCCGGCGACGTCCCGATCCTCATGCTCACCGCCAAGGACGCCATCGGCGACCGCGTGGCCGGCCTGGACGCCGGGGCGGACGACTACCTCGCCAAGCCGTTCGCATTCGAGGAACTCCTGGCCCGCGTCCGGGCGCTCCTCCGCCGGGCGGTCAAGGCGCCGACGTCGACGACGCCCGAGGTCATCAAGTTCATGGACCTCGAGCTCGACACCGGCACGCGCCAGGCGCGCCGCGGGGCCAAGGTCATCGACCTGACGGCCAAGGAGTACGATCTGCTCCACCTCTTCATGCGCCACCCGCGCCAGGTCCTCACCCGCGACCAGATCTTCGACGACGTCTGGGGCTACGACTTCGGCGGCGAGAGCAACATCATCGAGGTCTACGTCCGCTATCTGCGGATGAAGCTCGAAGACGACGAGCTCACGCGCCTGATCCACACCGCCCGCGGCGTCGGCTACGTGCTGCGGGAGCCGACGTGACCGTGGCCGATCCGGCACTGGCGCCGGCGGTGGACGTACACCCCGGGGCCGACGCGCCGTCGTCGGCCGTCGGCACGGGCTCGGGCGTTGGCGCTGGAATGGGCGCCGGAATGGCCGCGGGCGACGCGACGGCAACGGCCGGCACCGCGGGCCACACCCTCGTCCGCATCTCGCTGCCGTCGCTGTCCTTCGTGCGCGGCGTGGTGTCGTCGCTGCGCTGGCGTCTGACGCTGACGTTCACCATCGTCGTCTTCCTCATGCTCAGCTCGTTCAGCATGGGCGCGTACTACTACTTCGCCCAGCGCGCGATCGCCGACATCCAGACCGCCAGCCGCAGCGGCGCCGATTTCGCGAACGAGCAGATCCGCGACGCCCTGCAACGCGCGCAGGCGATCAGCGCGCTCGTGGCGCAGGCAGCCGGCACGGAGATGCCGCCGGAGGTCCGCGACCTGGTCCTCCGTGCGGCCCGCAGCCAGAGCGTCGGCGAGAAGCTGGACGAGCTCCGGCTGCCCGGGCTCGACTTCCAGTTGTTCTGGGCGAACGGGCAGCAGATCTACTCCTCGCGCCAGAGCGCGCGCGCGAGCCGTCCGCCGACGGGCGAGGGGCTGATCCTCGAACCGGAGAAGGACGATGCGATCGAGCGTGGGACGCAGCTCATCCCGCTCGACGTCCGGAACCGGATCGCCCAGGTGGGCCACGACGCCCGCATTTCGCAGTTCGACACCGAGTCGATGTACATCTTCAGCCGGCCGATCATCATGCAGGTGGACCGCGTGCGCGGCCGGGCGGAGCCGGTGGCCTACATCCAGATCCTCACGTCGCTGACGCCGCACAACCGCGCCCTGGCGCAGCTCCGGCGGATGCTCGTCCTCGGCACGCTGTTCGCGACGATGCTCTCGCTGTTGATCGGCGCCGCGCTGGCCCAGACCGCCATCGCCCCGATCGGGCGGATCCAGCGGACGGCGGACCGGATCAACCGCGAACAGGACCTCGGCCGGCGGATCGCCAGCACCGGTGCCGAGGACGAACTCGGCCGGCTGGCGGTGACGATCAACCTCATGCTCGACCGGATCGAGGGGATGTTCGACCGTCAACGCCGCTTCCTGGCCGATGTCTCGCACGAGCTCCGCACGCCGCTCACGACGATCCGCGGCGAGGTCGAGCTCATGAGCCGTACCGGCATCACGGACCCCGACGCGCTCAAGGCCGTCCAGGCCGAGGCCGAGCGGATGAGCCGGATGATCGACGACCTCCTCATGCTCGCCCGCGCCGACTCCGGCGTGCCGGTCGTGAAGGACGCACGGCCGGTCTCGGTGGACGGCCTGCTGCTCGACGTCTACCAGCAGGCGTGCATGCTGTCGCGCGGCAGCCACCGCGTCGAGCTCGACATCGACCAGCCGGCGGTCGTCATCGGCGATCCGGACCGGCTGAAGCAGCTCGTCCTCAACCTCATGATGAACGCCCTCGCCCACACCCCCGCCGGCACGATGGTCCGCCTCGGCCTGCGCCCCGCCGGCCGCGACGTCATCGTGACCGTGGCGGACAACGGCCCCGGCATCCCGGAAGCCGACCTCCTCCACATCTGGGACCGCTTCTTCCGCGCCGACAAGGCCCGCGCCCGCGCCTCCGGCGGCACCGGCCTCGGCCTCGCGATCGTCCAGTCCATCGCCCAGGCCCACGGCGGCAGCGTGGCCGTCGAGAGCGCGCCGGGCACCGGGACGACGTTCAGCGTCCGGCTGCCGGCGGGGGGCTGACATCCGCCTGCGGCAACCCGGTCTCGTCCCCGAGGGGCGCGCATCGTACATCCGCGCGCCCCTGCCTCAGCGCCGACGTTCAGCCTCCACCTATCGCCCTCTCATCCTCCCCGCCTATCCTGACCGCGCGCACGTTTTGTGCGATTGGAGGACGCCATGAACCCCTACGACTGGCCGGACGATTCGCCGGCGCCGGATTCGACGGCCTTGACGACGACACCCCCGGCCACGCCCCAAGCCACACCGACCGTCACGCCGACTGTCACGCCGACAGCCGCCCCCCCGGCGGCCTGGACGCCGATCGCTGCCGCCGCATCCCGCATCCCGCCGCCCGCCCGTCCCCGCCGCCGGCGCATCCTCGGCCTAGGCGTCGTGCTCGGCGTGAGCGCGCTGGTGGCGATGACGATCCTCGGCGGCGCGATCGGCGGGGCGGCCACGGCCATCTGGCTGGACGCACGCGACGGGTCGTCGCGTGCACCGGCGGCCGTGGCGGGCGCCGGCGACGTCTGGCTGGCGGAGCCGGCGGCCAGCACCGCCACCGGCGAGGGCACGCTCCTGCAGGCGGTGCGCGCGACGCGGCCGGCCGTCGTCACCGTCTGGAACATGCAGTACGTCCGCCAGAGCTGGAACGCGCCGGCCCAGCTGGCGCCGGCATCCAGCGGCTCGGGCGTGATCTTCGACGCCCGCGGATACGTGGCCACCAACGCCCACGTCGTGGACGGCGCGCGGTCGCTCGAGATCGTGCTGATCAACGGCCAGCGCGCGGCCGCCACGCTCGTCAACCTGGACACGAACTACGACGTCGCGATCCTGAAAGTGGCCGACGGGACCGTGCTGCCGGCCGTCGCCCCACTGGCCGATTCGGCGGCGCTCGAGCCCGGGATGGCGGTCATCGCCATCGGCAGCCCGCTGGGCACGGACTACCAGAACAGCGTGACGAGCGGGATCATCGCCGGGCTGAACCGCCGGGTGAAGGACCTCGCACCGCGCGCCGCCGGACCGTGGGGCTACACGCTGGAAGAGCGCGACGTGAACGGCGCCCCGCTCATCCAGACGGACGCGGCCATCAACTCCGGCAACTCGGGCGGACCGCTGATCGACCTGCGCGGTCAGATCGTCGGCCTGAACACGCTCATCGTGCGCCGCGAAGGCCAGTCCGACGTCGAGGGCTTCGGCTTCGCGATCCCGAGCAACGTCGTGAACGCGCTGGCCGACGAGTGGATCGACAACCAGCCGCGCGGCTGCCTCGGCATCACGTTCGCCCCCCTCGACCCCGAGGTGGCGCGCGAGCTCAGCCTCGCCCGCGCCGCCGGCGCCTACGTCTCCGGCGTCCCGAACGCCGCCGGCACCGGCGCATTGGCCGGCCTGCGCGAGGGTGACGTGATCATCGCCGTCGACAAGGTGGACTTGAACCTGGACCGCGGCCTGCGCGACGTCCTGTGGCGCTACCGTGCCGGCGACACCGTGACGCTGACGCTCGACCGCGGCGGACAGATCCTCGAGACGTCGCTCGTGCTGGATCGGTGCGAAGCGGTGGTTCAGCCGACGAACTGAGGTTGCCGGGGCCGAGGGTCGAGGTCCCATGAAGTTCCCGCGCCGCGTCATTCCTGGTAACGTTGCCTCCGCGCAGATCCCCCCTCCGCCCAGGAGATGACTTCGATGAACGACAGCCCCACGACCAGCGGCGTCCGCGCCCCCGTAGCGCTGCTCGCGGCAGTCGGCGCGCTCCTCGTCGGCCTGGCCGGCGGCGCGGCCATCGGCGGGATGCTCGGCTACGTCGCGGGCCAGCGGGCTGCCGGCGGCGACGTCGTCGTCCCGGCGGCGATCGAGCGTCTCGGCCTCGTGCCGCGCGAGCGTGCTTCGAAGTCGTCGCCCGCCGCGGTGGGCGACGATGCCGCGGACGCGGACGAGTCGGCGAAGGATGAACCAACCGATCCGTCGGATCCGTCCGGTGCATCGGACGATGCCGACGCGTCGGAGAACGATGCGGACGCTACCGACGCCACCGACGCGAACGGCGCGGGCCGCTCCAAGGGCGGCCGGCAGGCCGGCATGGCGGGCGATCGACCGCGCCTCGGCGTCGAGGTGGCCACCGAGCCGCTGGCGGTGGACGACTACGCATCGGGGGCGCGCGTGATGACCGTGACGCCCGGCTCCGCGGCGGCGGCGGCCGGGATTCGGGAGGGCGACGTCATCGTCGCCGTCGACGGAACGCCGGTGCAAACGAGCGACGAGCTGGCCGCGGCGATCGCGGCGCACGCATCCGGGGACGCCGTGGCGCTTGTCGTGCTCCGCGGCGAGGCCGAGCTGGAGTTCGAAGCGACGCTGGGCGCGGCGCAGCCGTGACGGGCTGGCGGGGCGTCGCGCTCGCGGCGGCCCTCATTGCCGGCGTCGCGCTGGCGGTGTACGGCGGAGCGCGCTATCGAGCGGCCGTCCTTCGTTCGGACGCCGACGGCCCGTCCACCGCGGTCGAAGGGGGCGGGACATCGCCGAGCGATGGGGCAGCAGCCGGTGCCGCCGGGCCGAGCGAGGCCGACGTCGAGCGCGTGATCGCCCAATTGCGATCCGACCCGCCGGCGCGCGATCAGGCCGTGATCGCCCGTCGCATGGGCCGCATCCCGGCGGACGGCCCCCTGCCGAGGCAGCTCGCAGCCGGCACGCCCCGTGTCTACGCCGAGGGCGACGTCGAGCCGTTCTGGGTACACGACATCCCGAACAACCGCCATCTGCGCGTCCAGGCCCGCCTCGAGGTGATCGGCGCGCACGCCTATCTGTGGGTGCAGGAGGGCCAGCCCTTCGATCGACCGGGGCTCGAATCCGGTTCCCGCGCGTTCGACACCGAGATCTACCCCAGGGTCCGCGCCGTCTTCGGCAGCGAGTGGTCGCCGGGCGTCGACAACGACCCGCGGGTCCACATCCTCCACACCGAGCCGATCGCCGGCATCGCCGGCTTCTACTCCTCGGCCGACGAGGCGACGCGCGCGGTCGACGAGAAGTCGAACGCGCGTGAGATCTTCTACGTCAACCTCCAGACGTACGCCCCCGGCACGCCCGACTACCTCCAGCTCCTGGCGCACGAGTTCCAGCACATGATCCACTGGCACCAGGATCTCGGCGAGCCCGTCTGGGTGAACGAGGGGCTGAGCGAGGTCGCGCCGTACGTCGCGGGTTATGGGCGACAGAACGGAGCGGCGTACCTCTCGGACACGGACGTCTCGCTTCCGAACTGGGAGGCGACGGGGGGCAACAACGGGCCGCACTACGCCGCAGGCTTCCTGTTTTTCGAATGGCTGCGGGGGCTGTACGGGGATGCGTTCCTGACGGAGCTCGTGAAGGCGCAGGGGAACGGGATGAACGGGGTGGATGAGGCGTTGGCGTTGGCGAACGCGAACGTCGAGGCAACCCCGATGGCCGACTTCAACATGACGCGCGGACACGGTTGCCAACCGAAGTCGTTCGATGCCGCCTTTGCGTGCTGGGCAGTGGCCAATTCCGGCCTCCCTGTCGGCCTCGCGGTGACCGACGCAGCGTACGCAAATCCAGGCATCGGCACGGCGCGCATCGAGGGACTGCCGCCCGGCGGCATCTCGTCCACCGTCCAGCCCTACGGCGTCGACTACTGGGACGTCACGTCGCTCGTCGGCGCGGACGGTCGAATCGCACTGCAGTTCGAAGGCGATCCGACCGTGCCGCTGCTCCCCGATGCGCCGCCAGGCCACATCTGGTGGTCGAACAGCGCCGACAGCGCGGACAGCCGCCTGATGCGCACCTTCGACCTCACCGACGTCGCCGCCGACGCGGCGCCGGTGCTCACGTGGCGTAGCTGGTATGCACTCGAGGACAGCTGGGACTACGCCTACCTGATGGCTTCGACGGACGGCGGCAGCACGTGGCGCACGGTCCCGACGCTGAACACCCGCACCGACAACCCGAACGGCAACAGCCTCGGCGACGGGTTGACCGGAGAAGCCTACGGCTGGATCGACGACTCGGCGGATCTTACCCCGTTCGCCGGCCAGCGCGTCGACATCGCGTTCGAGGTCATCACGGACGACGCCGTCAGCCTCGAGGGCTGGGCGATCGACGACATCGCGCTCGAGGCCCTCGGCTTCCACGACGACGCCGAGGCGGACGGCGACTGGATGGCCGAAGGCTGGCTGCGCGTCGATCCGACGCTGCCGCAGCGGTGGTCCGTCCAGTACGTCCAGCGTGGGGCGACGACGAACGGAATGCAACTCGACACGGGCACCGGGCCCTGGCCCGCCAGCCAAACGATCGAAGTCGACGACGTCGATCCCGACGGCCAAGTCATCGTCATCGTCAGCGCGATGACGCCGGGCACGCGGCACCCCGGCCGCTACCGGCTCTGGCCGCAGGGCGGAGCGACGCCGGTCGAGGGCGCGTATCCGGGGCCGGGCGGCACGGTGCGGGACGGGGGCGGAACGGGGTACCCGTAGGATTGCGGCGCGCATTCCGCGCAGTACACGCCCACGGAGATGGAACCCAGTGCCGCGCCGCGCTCGCTCACGCCGCTCCATCCGCCTGCCCGCGTTCGATTACGCCTCGACCGCCGTGCACTTCGTGACGGTGTGCGTGTACGGGCGGGGGGACGTGTTGGGCGAGGTTGTAGACGGGGGGGTGGTGTTGGGCTCGGAGGGGCGGATTGTCGAGGAGGCTTGGCGGGCGCTGGCCGACCGCTTCCCGTACGTTTGGCTCGACGACAACGTCGTGATGCCGGACCACTTCCACGGGATCATCGCGCTGAACGCCGGTCACACGCCGGGCGGCAAGGAGCACTCCAACATCTTCCGACCCGGACCGCCACCGCGATCTCTGGGCGCCGTGATCGGTGCCTTCAAGACCGTATCGACCAAACAAATCAACGCGTTGCGCGGTACGCCTGGACAACCCGTTTGGCAACGGAATTACTACGAACACGTCGTCCGCAACGAACCCGACCTCCAACGCATCCGCCAGTACATCGCCAACAACCCACTTCTCTGGCGATCCAACGCCCCAGATGCATGATCCACGGCTCCTGCACACCCCACGCGTAGGGGCGACGCGAACGCGTCGCCCGTGGGCCGGCCGCCATGCGAACCGGGATCGGGTGATGCCATCGCGTCGCCCGTGACGCGCGGATCGCGGGTTTGTGGGTTGCGGACGACGGCGAGGGGTCGGACGTTGGATCGGGCGACGCGTTCGCGTCGCCCCTACGCGGATGGGGACGTGGGGGCCGAGGTGCCGTCATCTGGGACGGTGTTCGTATCGTCCCGCGAGATGCTGTTCGGCGCCGCGGCGACCGCGCCATCGACCTCCTCATCCGCGTCGTCGTCCACCGCCGCCCGCCCCGGCATGTATGCCACCGCGGCCACCTTCTGGCCGCTGTCCAGGCGGATCACCCGCACGCCGCGGGTCAGGCGGCCCATGCGGCTGATCTCGTCCGTCGACGTGCGGATGATGATCCCGCGGTCCGTGATGACGGTCAGCTCGGTGCCGTCCTCGACGACGCGGGCGTCGACGATCTCGCCGATCTCGTCCAGGCGGCCGATGTCGATCGTCCGGATGCCCTGGTTGTAGCGGCCGAGTGGGCGGTACTCCGCCAGGGGCGAGCGCTTGCCGAAGCCCTTGGTGGTGATGACGAAGAGGTCGGCGTCGGGCTTGACGAGGTCGACGGCGGTCACGATGTCGCCCTTCTTCAGGCGCATCGCGTTCACCCCGCCGGCCGCGCGGCCCATCGGGCGGACGGTGCGCTCGTGGAAGCGCAGCGCCATGCCCAGGCGCGTGACGAAGATCAGCTCGTCCTCGCCGGTCGTGATCTTCACCCAGTCGAGCGAGTCGTCGGCGTCCAGGTTCACGGCGATCAGGCCGCTCGGGCGGACACCGTCGTACTCGGAGAGGACGGTGCGCTTGATCCGGCCGCGGCGGGTGGCCATGATCAGGAAGTTGCCGTGCTCGAACTGCCACTCCGGGGCGGCGACGGCCACCGTGACTTTCTCGCCGGTCTGGATCTGGATCAGGTTGATCAGCGGCGTGCCGGCCGCCTCGCGGCTCGAGGCCGGGATGTGGTGCGCCCGGAGCTGGTAGACGCGGCCGCGGTCCGTGAAGAACAGCAGACGGTCACGCGTGTTCGCCAGGAAGACGTGCTGGAGCGCGTCCTCATCGCGGGTGCGCGCGCCGATGATCCCGCGGCCGCCGCGGCGCTGGCTGCGGTACGTGTCGGCCGGGACGCGCTTGATGTAGCCGCGGTCCGTCAGCGTGACGAGGACGTCCTCGGAGGCGATGAGGTCATCCTCCGAGAACTCGCCGGCGCCGGCCACGATCTCGGTTCGGCGCGGATCGCCATAGGTGGACTTGATGTCCTGCAGGTCGTCGCGGATGACGCCGAGAACCTTCTCGGGGTGCGCCAGGAGATCGAGCAGGAAGTTGATGCGGGCCGTGATCTCCGCGTGCTCGTTCTCGATCTTCAGGCGCTCGAGCGCCGCCAGCCGGCGCAGCTGCATGTCCAGGATCGCTTGCGCCTGCACCTCGGTGATCGACAGGAGGGCCATCAGCGCGTCGCGCGCGTCCGCCACGTCGTCGGCGGCGCGGATCGTGCGGATCACGTCGTCAAGGGCGCTGATCGCCTTCAGGAGGCCTTCCAGGATGTGCTGGCGTTGGCGCGCCTTCTCGAGCTCGTGCTCGCTGCGGCGGCGGATGACCTCGCGGCGGTGCTCCAGGAAGTGGACGAGCATCCGCTTGAGCGGCAGCATCGTCGGCTG
>Ga0138256_10000545_pt1 | contig 41194 bp, 28 predicted proteins | sample KNB2016incub_MG_FD_105486 | JGI IMG/M metagenome (GOLD analysis project Ga0138256, IMG submission 105486) | Active sludge microbial communities from wastewater in Klosterneuburg, Austria - KNB2014incub_MG | ecosystem: Engineered > WWTP > Activated sludge > Unclassified | place: Austria... | reverse complement strand
CGACAAACATCCCAAGCCCTTCGATATTTATCGAGGGGCTTTTTATTTTAGCAATTTTAAATCGGGTTGTGCATATTTATATACTTTAAAATAGATGGTAGTTTTGGTTTGATATACGCCTTCTATTTTTGAAAGCTCATTTACAAACTGTACAAGATGGTCGTTATCCCTGCACATCACATCTACTTCAAGGTCATAATCGCCCGATGTCATTGCTAAAAAACTTACTTCAGATAGCTTTGTAATTTTTTGAGCAACTTTTTCTTTTAATGTAGCCGGCCTTACATATACTGCAATATGTGCGTAACTCCTAAACCCAACTTTTTCAGGATCAACTCTTCCTATAATGTTTACAGTACCTTCTTCTATCATTCTGTTAAAACGGGTGCGTATAGTACCGATAGAAACTTTTAGTTTTTCAGCAATTACAGTAAAAGACATGCGGCCATCTTGTTGTAAATACGACAGGATAGAAAAATCAAGATCGTCTAAAATAATTGTGTTGGGCTTTTCCATAAAAACAAATATCTGTTTAAATAATAAAAATATAGTAATTATTTTTTTATTAACTAAAATAATTTTAATTTACTTGTTTATTTCTGCAAAAATTATAGTTTAATTAAATTTATGAAATACAAAGCAATACAAAATTTTATCAATGGACAGTTTGTAAATGCCAGTACAGATAAATCAATGGAAGTTATCTCGCCCATTGACGGGAATTTATTATCAACGGTTCCTATGTCAACCTATAAAGATTTAGACGAAGCTGTAAAAGCGGCCCGGTCTGCCTTTCCGGCATGGAGCAAAACACCAATTAAAGAAAGGGTGCAGGTTTTTTTTAAGTATAAAACTTTGTTGGAGAAAAATTTAAAAGAACTTGCCGAACTATGCAGCGAAGAAAATGGTAAAACTTATGGAGAGTCCTTAGCTGAAATAGAAAAATGTGTTGAACTTACAGAGTTTGCCACTTCATTGCCTCAATTAATTACGGGAGAAATTTTGGAAGTTAGCAGAGGTGTTGAATGTCGTACTGAACATGCGCCATTAGGTGTAGTTGCATCTATAGTTCCATTTAATTTTCCAAGTATGGTTCCAAACTGGACAATTCCCAATGCCATAGCATTAGGAAACTGTATGATTATGAAACCCTCGGAAAAAGTGCCATTGAGTTGCGGAAGATTGGCTGAACTATTAAAAGAAGCCGGATTACCGGATGGGGTTTTTAATATTGTTCATGGTGATGTGGAAATTGTTGAAGCAATTTGTGATCACCCAAAAATTGAAGCTGTATCTTTTGTTGGTTCAACAAAAGTTGCCAAATTAGTTTATCAGCGTGCTACTTCAAATTACAAACGATGCCTTGCATTAGGCGGTGCAAAAAATCACCTGATGGTTTTACCTGATGCCATTCCGGCTATGACGGCGCAAAATGTTGCCGCTAGTATGAGCGGTTGTGCCGGCCAACGCTGTATGGCTGCATCGGCCATGATTGGTGTTGGTAATATTGATACAATTATTGATAAGATTTGTGAAGAAGCCAGAAAAATAATTCCCGGAGAAAATTTAGGAGCTGTAATTAATAAAGAAAGCAAAGAAAGGATTGAGCGCTATATAAACGAAGCAGAAAAAGACGGCGCTACAATTTTGGTGGATGGACGAAACGCTAAAGTAAAAGGAAAAGAAAACGGTTCTTACGTTGGGCCAACTGTAATAGATTTTGTTAAACCTGAAATGAGCGTTGCCAGGGAAGAAATTTTTGGTCCTGTTATTTCTATCATGCGTACTAAAACTGTTGATGAAGCATTGGCAATTGAAAATGCAAATCCTTATGGTAATGCAGCCAGTGTATTTACACAAAATGGCGGTATAGCTCGTTATATTATTGACCACGCAAGCGCCGGAATGATTGGTGTAAATGTGGGTGTGCCGGTGCCTAGAGAACCATTTAGTTTTGGTGGATGGAACGAAAGTAAATTTGGTGTAGGCGATATTACGGGCAAAAGTTCAATTGAATTTTGGACTAAGTTGAAAAAAAGTACAACTAAGTGGAATGCCGAAGCAGGCATAAACTGGATGAGTTAGAAAATTACAATTCAAAAAATACAAACATGGCAGCCATTAAAGAAATTTCAGAAGCACAAGAGATAATTAAAAATAACCAGGACTATACTTTGTTTAGCTGGAGTAAACAAAAAGGCTCAACACCCATAGCAATAAAACATGCACAGGGTGTTTATCTTTACGATTATGATGATAAAAAGATTTTAGATTTTTCATCAGGGCTGATGAATGTAAACATTGGCCATGGCGATCAGCGTATAACCGAGGCTGTAGTTACACAAATGCAGGAAGTGGCTTATGTTACACCAAGTTGTGTTACAAAAGTTCGTGGTGAACTGGGTAAGAAGCTGGCAGAAATTTGCCCCGGAGATTTAAACAAAGCTTTTTTTACTTTATGTGGCGCCACATCAATAGAGAATGCTATCAAACTTGCACGACTTTATACCGGCAAACATAAGATATTAACCCGTTATCAATCTTATCATGGATCAACAATGGGCGCTATTTCTGCAAGTGGCGACCCTCGCCGTTTGCCAGTAGATGCACAACAAGCGCCCAATTTTGTTCATTTTGATCTTCCGTATTTATATCGTTGGGAATATGGCGAAGAAAATTTATTAAAAGAATCAGTAGCTCAATTAGAAAGAATAATTGCCTATGAAGGCCCCAATAGTATTGCTGCAATTTTACTGGAAGGAGAATCAGGTTCATCCGGCTGTTTGCAATACCCCAAAGGTTATTTAAAAGCAGTTAGAAAAATTTGCAACCAGCACAATATCTTATTGATAATGGATGAGGTAATGAGTGGTTTTGGAAGAACAGGCCAATGGTTTGGATTTCAAAATCATGATATAATACCCGATATGATTTGCATGGCAAAAGGATTAACCTGTGGTTATCTTCCTTTTGGTTGTTTAATGGTTAGCGATACAATTGCTTCAAAATACGATGATAATGTACTGGCAATTGGTTTAACTTATTCGGCTCACCCGGTTAGTTGTGCTGCCGCATTGGCTACATTAAAAATATATGAAGATGATGGATTAATAGAAAATGCTGTAGCTATGGGAAAATATATGGAAGCCAAAGCTGCAGAGATGATAAAGAAACATCCATCCATCGGTAATTTTAGAAATACGGGATTACTTGGATGTTTTGAATTGGTAAAAAACAGATCAACAAAAGAACCCATGGCACCCTTTAATGCAAAGCCGGATGAAATGGTTGTAATGAATAAAGTTGCTGCTAAAATAAAAGAACTTGGCCTTTATACATTTGTAAGATGGAGTTATGTTTTTGTGGCGCCACCACTGTGTATTGCTAAAGAACAGATTGATGAAGGATTGGCCATCATTAGCGAAGCAATAAAAATTGCAGACGAAAATATTAATTAATTATTTTGAATGCTAAATTTTAACTGTTGAATTTGTTTTCTTCATTTAAAATTTAAACTTCATCATACAGCATTCAAAATTAATAGTTACATGAGCGAAATTACAAATCAGCCTACATCATCACTCATCAACAACGACCTTGCCCCCATTGCACAAAACAAACGTACCTGGGGCACCTGGAACTATGCAGCTTTATGGATTAGTATGAGTCTCTGCATTCCAACATACATGCTGGCAAGTTCTTTAATTGAAGGTGGGATGAACTGGTGGCAATCCATCCTCACTATTTTTATAGGCAACACCGTAGTTTTAATACCCATGATTTTAAATGGACATGCCGGTGCAAAATATGGAATTCCTTTTCCGGTTTTTGCCAGGGCTAGTTTTGGCACCCGTGGTGCCAATATTCCGGCAATACTACGTGCCATTGTTGCCTGTGGTTGGTTTGGGATTCAAACCTGGATTGGTGGTTTTGCTATTTACCAAATGATGAAACTTTGGGTTCCATCTTTAGCAACCTTACCACAAATTTTTCCAACTTCATTTGGTTTGGAAACAGGCCCGGCTATCTGTTTTTTTCTTTTTTGGTTACTTAATATGTGGGTTGTTTACCTGGGTGTAGAAAGTATAAGAAAACTTCTTGTTTTTAAAGCATTTTTTTTACCATTGGCGGCGTTGGCTTTATTAATTTGGGCTATCAAGGCAGGCCATGGTTTGGGGCCAATATTATCACAACCGGCAAAATTACAAGGGCCTGCATTTTGGGCTTTCTTTTTTCCTGCACTTACCGGTATGGTAGGCTTTTGGGCAACACTTTCATTAAATATTCCCGACTTTACCCGTTATGCAAAAAGTCAGAAAGCTCAAATCAACGGGCAAATAATTGGTCTGCCGCCATCTATGACGTTGTTTGCATTTATTGGTGTGGTAGTAACATCTGCCACCTTTATAATTTATGGCGAAACCATTTGGGATCCTGTGATACTTGCAGGAAAATTCCAAAATAAATTACTGGTAAGTATTGCAATGATTGCTGTTGCTATATCAACATTAGCTACAAATATTGCAGCAAATATTGTTAGCCCTGCAAATGATTTTGCAAATATCTCTCCTAAAAAAATAAATTTTAGAAAGGGAGGATATATAACCGGCGTAATTGGTATTTTAATTTTTCCATGGAAACTGATTGCTGACCCTAATGGATATATATTTACCTGGTTAATAGCTTACTCAAGTTTACTTGGCCCAATAGGCGGCATTATGATTGCTGATTATTATTTTGTAAGAAAACAATTATTGAATGTTGATGCATTGTATCAGCATAACGGTGAATATGGATTTAGCAATGGTTTTAATTCAGCAGCAATCATTGCATTGTTGATTGGCATTGCACCCAATATTCCGGGATTTTTATTACAGGTAAAATTAATTTCTAACACAGTATTTCCGGCATGGATATCGGCTCTGTACAATTATGCTTGGTTTGTTGGCTTTTTTGTAAGCGGTATTATATATATGTGCTTGATGAGGAATTATAAAAGAGAAATTGTAAATTTAAACAAACAGAAATAGTAGATCATGTCTATATTAATTAAGAATGCAAACATTGTTGGCGTAGCAGAAAATTTTATTGGAGATATTTTAATCCACGGAGAAAATATTGCTGCTGTTGGAAAAAACCTGGATGTTAAAACTGATAAAGAAATAGATGCAACAGGCTTATTGGCTTTTCCGGGCTGTATTGATCCGCATGTACATCTGGAAATGCCATTTATGGGTACTTTCAGCAGTGATAATTATGAAACAGGTACAAGAGCAGCTTTGCATGGAGGAACAACAACTGTAATAGATTTTATTTTACAATCGCAGGGGCATTCTTTATATGATGCATTTAATAGTTGGAGTGGTCGGGCAAATGGAAATGCTGTTGGAGATTACAGCTTTCACATGGCAGTAACAGATTTTAATGAAAATACCTGTAAAGAAATAATTGACCTGATAGAAAAGGAAGGAATCACATCCTTTAAAATGTTCATGGCTTATAAAGGCGCTTTAATGATTGATGATAAGCAAATGGTTGGGTTAATGAATGAAGTAAAAAAACGTGGAGGAATGGTTACCGTACATGCTACTAATGGCGATATGATTGATTTTTTGGTTGCAAAAAATTTAAACGAAGGAAATACAGCTCCTTTGTATCATTATTTATCGCAACCCGAAATTACAGAGGCCGAAGCATCAGAAAGGTTTGCATCTATTGCAGGCTATACCGGTTGCCCAGGTTATATTGTACACATGACATGCGAAGGCGCTTTGAATGCGGTACGGGAGAATAATCGCCAAAATCAAAAAGTATTTGCCGAAACCTGTATTCAATATTTATTATTGGATGCATCTTTATACGAAAAGAATTTTGATGGAGCCAAATGGGTGATGAGCCCTCCATTACGAGAAAAAAAAGACCAGGATGCTTTGTGGGCTGGCATTAACCAGGGATTGATACAAGTGGTGGCAACAGATCATTGTCCATTTAAATGGGAACAAAAACTTTTAGGTAAAGATGATTTTTCAAAAATACCCAACGGTCATCCTGCTATTGAGCACCGGGTTGAATTATTATACAGCGAAGGCGTAAGAAAAGGAAAAATTACCATAAATAAATTTGTTGAAGTGTTATCAACTAATCCTGCAAAATTATTTGGTATGTTTCCACAAAAGGGTTGCTTAGCTCCCGGTTCGGATGCTGATATTGTTTTATTCGATCCAAATAAAGAACATACCATCAGCGCAGCTACACATCACATGAACACAGATTATTCTGCCTATGAAGGATGGAAATTGACGGGTAAAACAAAAACTGTTTTACTGCGTGGCCAGGTTGTAATAGACGAAGAAAAATGTTTGGCCGAAAAAGGGAATGGGAAGTTTATAAAAAGAAATAAAGTATCAAGTATCATATAATCTACTTTAGATGTTGATTGATTAATTTTATATAGAAATGTAATCAATCAACATTTAACATTTAAAATAAAAAAAATGCCAAGAATTATTAAATCAGGCCTAATACAAATGTCTCTTCCAAAAACAGAAGGCGAGGGAACCATACCGGAAATTGTAAATGCTATGCTGCAAAAACATATTCCACTTATTGAAGAAGCCGGCAAGCAAGGCGTGCAGATACTTTGCCTGCAGGAAATTTTTAATACACCATATTTCTGCCCGGGGCAGGATAAAGCCTGGTACGAAAGTGCAGAATCTGTACCCGGCCCTACTACCGATTTGATGGCTACTTATGCTAAAAAATATAATATGGTCATCATTGTTCCCATTTATGAAAAAGAGCAGGCCGGTGTTTTATATAACACAGCTGCAGTAATTGATGCCGATGGAACTTACCTGGGCAAGTACAGAAAAAATCATATTCCACATACCAGCGGTTTTTGGGAAAAATTTTTCTTTAAGCCCGGCAACCTTGGCTATCCTGTATTTCAAACCAAGTACGCCAAAGTTGGTGTGTACATCTGTTACGATCGTCATTTTCCTGATGGTGCTAGATGCCTTGGTTTAAACGGCGCCGAAATTGTTTATAATCCTTCTGCTACTGTTGCCGGCTTATCGCAATATTTGTGGAAACTGGAACAGCCAGCACATGCTGCTGCCAACGGATATTTTATGGGATGCATCAACAGGGTTGGTGAAGAAAAACCCTGGAACCTGGGCAAATTTTATGGCAGTAGTTATTTTGTTGACCCCCGTGGACAAATTTTTGCACAAGCCAGCGAAGACAAAGATGAATTACTGGTGGCAACATTTGATTTGGATATGATTGAAGAAGTTAGAAATATCTGGCAATTTTTTAGAGATAGAAGACCAGAAACTTATGGAAAATTAACTGAACTATGATTATGAATGGGAATGAAATAATATTCAACATTCATAATTTATAATTTTAAATTTTATACATGATTCAAAACAACCGACTTTCTACCAAACAATACGCCGAAAATTTCAGCGATATTCATCCGCCATTCGAAACAATGGATGCAGCTATGGTGGAGGCAAATCGTTGCCTGTATTGTTATGATGCACCATGTACTAAAAGTTGTCCTACCAGTATTGATGTTCCTAAATTCATCAAACAGATTGCCACAGAAAACTTAAAAGGTTCGGCTCATACAATTTTTTCTTCCAATATCATGGGTGCAGGTTGCAGCAAGGTTTGTCCGGTTGAAAAACTTTGCGAAGGTGCCTGTGTATTTAATTTAATGGAAGAAACACCTATTCATATTGCAAAACTACAGCGATATGCTACTGAAATTGCTATGCAAAAACAATGGCAGTTGTTTGATAGAAAACCTGGTACAGGAAAAAAAGTTGCGGTGGTAGGCGCAGGCCCGGCAGGCTTAAGTTGTGCTCATGTATTATCCCGTAATGGCATTGATGTTACCATTTTTGAAAAGGAAAATAAAGGCGGCGGTTTAATGACGTATGGAATTGCAGCATATAAAGTAACACCTGAATTTTGCAAAGATGAAGTAGATTATATTTTAGGAATTGGTGGCATTGAAGTAAAATATAATCACGAATTAGGAAATAATCTGCCTGTAGGGCAACAAGGCATTACACTGGCAAATTTAAAAAAAGAATTTGATGCAGTTTATGTAGGCATTGGTGTTGGCGTAGCCAGGCAATTAGATATACCCGGAGAAAAACTAACGGGTGTAGTTGATGCTATTAAATTTATTTATGAAATAAGAGCCAATGGATTCTCTACTGTTAATGTTGGTGATAAAGTAGCGGTTATAGGTATGGGTATGACGGCCATTGACGCAGCTACGCAAGCAAAAAGATTAGGTGCAAAAGAAGTAACACTTATTTACAGGAGAACAGAAGAAGAAAAACCATGTACCGATGTGGAACTTGATATTGCAAGACTTGATGGAGTTGAAATAATTTGGCTGGCTGCACCTAAAAAAATTAAAGGAGCAGGAGGAAAAGTAAAACAACTTGAATGCAGCATTATGAAACTTGGTGAACCTGATGCAAGCGGTAGAAGAAGCCCTGTTGATACTGGAGCAACTTTTGCAATAGAAGTTGATATGGTGATAAAAGCAGCAGGGCAGGTGCCTTTTGAAAGATTAGTTAATAAACTTAAACTTAAAAATGCAAAAGGGAAAATTGAAATAAACAACAATTGTGCAACAAACATTAAAGGAGTTTTTGCAGGTGGCGATGCAGTTAATGGAGGAAAAGAAGTAGTAGATGCAGTACAGGCAGGAAAAGATGGAGCCTTAGCGATTCTTAATTATTTAGAATTTTAAATGAATACAGAAAATAAATATTTTAATTGTCATTTGATTTTCAATATTAATTATCAGGTTAAACAAATAATAAGTTATTGAAAAGATTTATGTTTTATCAAAACAGTTTAAAAGCAGCGGTACAAGTATTGGTGAAAATGTGAAGAAGCAATTGCAGTACAATCAAAAATGTAGATTGCTTTTATAGAGGTGAGAGGAATAAGAAATTAGGTTCATCTTTTAACGAAAAGTAAATTAATAGAATAAGATTATCAATTGTATTTACACAAAATGGAATCTACTATTAATGTACAAACTAAAATTTTTACAACCAGAAAAGAATCTTTTGCTCATTAATACATCATTTAAAATTCAGTATTTAAAATTTAAAAATAATGGCTTCTCTTAAATCAAACTTCCTGGGTATAAAATCTCCTAATCCATTTTGGTTGGCGAGTGCACCGCCTACTGATAAAAAAATAAATGTATTGCGTGCTTTTGAAGCAGGCTGGGGCGGCGTGGTATGGAAAACTTTGGGCAGCCAGGTAAAAAATGTTTCATCAAGATACTCAGCAGTAAATTTTGGTGCAAAAAAAATGATGGGGTTTAATAATATAGAACTCATTAGCGACAGGCCACTGGATTTAAACCTAAAAGAAATTGAAGAATGCCTTAAACTTTTTCCTGATAGAGCGATGATTGTTTCATTAATGGCAGATAATGACAGGCAAAGCTGGCATGAATTAATAAAAAAAGTTGAAGGTACCGGCGCACATGGGCTGGAACTGAATTTTGGTTGCCCGCATGGAATGACAGAAAGAGGTATGGGTGCTGCGGTAGGACAAGACCCCGAAATAGCAAAGATGGTGGTAGAGTGGGTGATGGAAGTTGCTACAATTCCGGTAATAACTAAGCTTACTCCAAATGTGCACTCTGTTGTACCAACCGGTAAAGCAGTTGTAGAAGCCGGAACAAATGCTTTGTCATTAATTAATACCATTCAATCTGTAACCGGTATTAACCTGGATACTTTAGTTCCCAATCCTTATGTTGCAGGCAAATCGGTATTTGGAGGATATTGTGGTCCGGCCGTAAAACCCATTGCTTTAAAAATGCTTACAACCATTGCACAAAACCCGGTTACTTCAAAAGTGCCTGTATCGGGTATTGGTGGTGTTAGCACCTGGAAAGATGCTGTTGAGTTTTTGTTATTAGGTGCCAGCAATGTGCAGGTTTGTACAGCGGCCATGAACCATGGTTTTAGAATTGTAGAGGATATGATTGAAGGAATGAATAACTGGATGGATGAAAAAGGTTTTAAAACACTGGACGATTTTATTGGTAAATCGGTTGAAAAAATTACACATTGGGAAGACCTCGACATTAACTATCATCACATTGCAAATATTAACCAGGATAAATGCATTCACTGTGGATTATGTTATATAGCCTGTGAAGATACATCACACCAATCCATTAATATTGAATTTGGTAAACCATATAATAAATATACAATTAAAGAAAATGAATGTGTAGGCTGTAATTTATGCCAGCTTGTTTGCCCGGTAAATGAATGTATTACTATGGAAGTACAGCGGGTAGCACCTGATTACCTTAACTGGATTGAGTTTCAGAAAAAGGGATTACCACTGAACGACCATTAATGTGCATTAAAATGTGCTAAACAGGTGTAAAACCTCAAATGATATTATTTGCAATTAAATAAAGTGAAAACTAATTTTAATATTCAATTGAGAAGTGCCAAGCCCTGTAGGAATGGTACAATGGAACGGAAGCATCGGGTTTGCAAGAATACTAGTATGAAATTTAAAGTAAACGGCAAACCTGATGCTTTTTTTATGCCTATGTTTTAAACCACTCCTGCCAGTTCAAGACTTCTTTTGCTTATTTTTTTATACTCCACCGTTTCAATAATTGCATCGGGGCAAAGAACCAGGGAAATGCCGTTTTGTTTCCACCAATTAGTACTAAATAATTTCTCTGCATGAATTATTGCAATAAGCCAACTATGTTTGAATTCGTTGTGCCATTCTTCAATCCATTCAAAATTGTCTTTATTAATCTTGACAACGTCATCAGTGCTGATAAAAACTTTTAAGTAAAAATCATTACTAAGTTCAGTATCTGTTTGGTGGTAAATTTTTTTGTATTCGTACTTGTAGTTATAGCCTAAAGCAGAAATATCGCTTAACACAGCAGAGGCAGTAGGAAAAGCTCCAGCTCCTTTTCCTTTAAAAAAATGTTCATCTGCAAAAGTACTTTCGGTAGTTAAAGCATTAAATTCATTTTGTACATGGTACAAATCATCTTTGGTTGTTACAAATTGCGGTAATACAAAAGCTGCCAGTTTTCCATTCTCTAATCTTTTTGCATTGGCAACAAGTTTGATACCGTATTTTTTTTCTTTAGCAACATTGGCATCGGGTAGTGAAATGTTTTCGATACCATTGAAAATAAAATCTGTTGGTTTTGCAATTACACCAAAAGAATGTGCCAGTAAAATACTGAGTTTATTGGCTGCATCAAATCCTCCAATATCCAGTTTTGGATTGGTTTCGGCAAAACCCAATTGTTGCGCCAGCGTTAATGCGGCTTTAAATTCAAGTTGTTCTTCAAAAATTTTAGTTAGGATGAAGTTGGTAGAACCATTGATGATGCCCCTGATGGATTTCAATAAATCATTGTCGTAATATTCTTCCAGGTTACGAACAATGGGCATACTGGCACAGCAGGCGGCTTCGTACAATAAAGCAGTTTTGTTTTCCAACTGCAGTTGAAGTAATTCCTCAAAATGTTCGGCAATCATTTTTTTATTGGCGCTAACTACCGATTTGCCATTTTGCAATGCTGTTTTTACAATTTCAAAAGCAGCATCGGCATCATCAATCAGTTCTACTACTACATTAATGGTTTTATCATTTAGGATTAAAGCGGGATTGGTACTAAAGTGCTCAGGAGCAATGCTTCTTTTTTTATCAGCATTTTTAATTACAATTTTTTTTATTGATGCCTGTAAGGTAGGAGTGCTGTGCAGTACATCGTATAAACCTTTACCTACTACGCCAAATCCAAAGAGGCCGATATTTAATTTTTTGTTTGCCATCATTTTTTATTTACCTGTTAACAGGATACGTTTAATAATTTTTTTTACTGCCCAATATTTTGATGCCGTACAAGAGTGCGACGCCAATGAAGATGGGTTATGCACTAATACCGGGCTCAAAAACCTGCTTTTCTATTTTTTGTTTAATAAAAGCCTGTTCAAGGTCTGCAATCAAATCTTCCACTTCTTCTAATCCTACACTTAACCTTATTAAACTATCAGCAACACCGGCGGCTCTTCTAGTTTCGGCAGGTATGCTTTTGTGAGTCATTTGTGCCGGATGACATAAAAGGCTTTTAACACCACCCAGGCTTTCGGCCAGTTTAAAATATTTAGTATCGGTTACAAAAGCAGTTGCCGCTTCTTCGGTATTATTATTTAAAGTGAATGAAACTATACCACCAAAACCTTTGCTTTGTTTTTTTGCTATGTTGTGGTTAAGATGTGTTTTTAAACCAGGGTAATAAACTTTATCAACGGCTGGATGCGTTTCTAAAAATTGGGCAACAGCTTGTGCATTACGGCAATGTTGTTGCACACGCAGGTGAAGGGTTTCAATGCCACGTATTACCAGCCAGCTATCGAAAGGTGCAAGTATGGCGCCACTTGCGTTTTGTATAAATTTTATTTTTTCGCCCAGTTCTTTTTCTTTGGCAACCACCAATCCGGCAATTAAATCACTATGCCCGCCCAGGTATTTGGTAGCGCTGTGTATTACAAGATCAGCTCCCAACGAAAGAGGTTGCTGTAAGGCGGGTGATGCAAAAGTATTATCCACGCAAAGTAAACAGGAATTGGCTTTAGCAATTTTTGCAATGGCTTCAATATCGCTAACTTTTAAAGTTGGATTGGTTGGTGTTTCTAACCAGATAAGTTTTGTGTTTGCTGTAATGGCATTGAAAACATTTTCGGCATTGGTAGTATCAACATAGTTTATTTTGATACCAAATTTTTCATAGATATGCGTAAATAAACGGAAAGCGCCGCCATAAATATCATCAACAGCTAAAATTTCGTCGCCTGCTTTTAACAATTTTACAACGGCATCAATTGCAGCCAGGCCACTTCCAAATGCAATGCCTAAAGACCCTTTTTCAAGTTTGGCAATGATGCCTTCTAATGTTGCCCTGGTAGGATTGTTGCTGCGTGCATAATCGTAACCCTTGTTTACACCAGGCGCTTCCTGAACATAAGTGCTGGTTTGATAAATGGGTACACTGATGGCGCCTGTTAATGGATCTACGGGAATGTTGTGGATTAATTCTGTTGCGTTGCTCATCTTAATTTTTTTTTTAGTTTGATGAATGATTGTTATAAGGTTCGATACAATCACTTATCAAGTAAAAAAATTTGGACGAGATATAAAACAAAAAAGCTCATCCAACCTGCCTGCCGGCAGGCAGGTAAATCAGATGAGCTTTTAATATTTTGTAATATTTTATTAAGCTTTTGATCTGACTTATCTGTCCTAACATTTCTGTTTGGATGGAATTGGCACCTTTTCCATTTAAAATCTGGATAGGTTGCCAAGGCTTCATTGGGCCATTACCCTCTGCCTTTCTTGATAAGTGATATTAAAGAACTTGCCTACTGATATGCAGGCTGATGCAAATATACAGTTGCAAAATTTAAACTGCCAAATAAATTTTTAAAAAATTTTGTAAAAAATTATTAAAACCCTTTACTGTAAATGTTTTTAGCAATAAAAATTATTTTAAATTTTTCTCTATCCAGGTAGCTTGCGAACTTGCCGACTGTTCTATAGTTACCAATTTTGCTATTTTTTCCTGGCCATTAATAATAGATTTTGTAACCATACTATGTTCAATTACATCGTCTTCTTTCATGCCCATCATTTTTAAAAAGGGTAATATTTTATCGCTGCCAAAATGTTTAAAAAGTGGTTCATCCAATGCACTGAATACTATTATATTTTCTAAATCCCAGTTTTTAATGAGTTCAATTTCTTTTTCATGCAAAGGATAATGCTCAACAAATACCGGTGTTTTTCCCTGTATTTTTGAATGATGCAGGTGATGTGTTTCAGTAATCATGTTTTCATCCAAACCCTGTTGTTTAAATTGTTCTTTAAAAACTGTAGCAGTATTGGCAAACCAGCAAATAAATAAACAGGCTGGATCTTTTTTGGCCAATTGAACACAGGCATTCATTTTAGCTGTTGTTGATGCATAAGCCTTGTCAATAAAAACATGTGTGTTTGAACTGTTATCCTTTTTTCCAAATAAATTAAAAAGCATAATAAAACTTTAATGGTAAAATTAAATAAGAAAACGTTGCTCTTTTTCAGCAACGTCTCTCCCTGGTTTTGTGTGTATGCCGAGGACGTTGCGTCGTTTAAGAAAAAGATTCTCCTTTTGTAAATAGCACATATTCCATTTTCTATTTCGATGACATTAATTATTAATTTAGCCTTGGTAAATGTAATCAACTTTTGTTTTTCAAATTTCCCGATGCAATCGGGACTGATTTTATCGGCATCAAGTGATCGGCTTAGGCCGAACACTTGCGCCAGTGAGCGGTCATTAACCAAACTACGGCAACAGTTCATCGTAGCATTGTTTACAGGAAGTAGAAAGCTAAAAATCCTTATGTAACCTTTCCACACCAAATTCTCTTTCAACCAATTTCATAATATCCGAAATAACTCTGGCTTCTTTAATATTACTATTATAATTTAAATCGCTATAATTGAAGATTCTATAATATTTTTCAGTTGCAATTTCTACTATTACAAAATGACCATCAGTATTCCTTTTATAACCTTTAATTAATTCATCCGTAGGTAATGTAGTAATATTGTAATTAAACAATTCTTTAGTAAATACATCCCAACCAGATTTAGGCTTCTCAAAAAGAATACTCTTTTGTATACGTGTTGACGAATCTTTTTTGTTCTTATCTGCAGTTAACAAAATAAACTCACTTAACCACTCTTTTGAATTCTTTTTAATTTCAACTACCTGCCAAGATGAGCCTATTCCATAAATGTACCATAATCTAATACATATCGAATCAAAGCCATTTTCAAGATTTCTTAATTCTGCTTTTTTAGTATATTTTTTAATTAAATAGTAAGAGGGAAAATAATCACCCCTCTTGTCAGTTGGGATTTCCTTTTTAAAATTTTGAATTTCGTCTCTCTTATTTTTAAAATTTTTAGGATTATTACAGGCGAAAAAGAAGATTAAAAAGATAGCTAGAGTAAATAGCCCTTTTTTATGTTTTATCATAATTTTTTTTTTCAGCAACATCTCTCACCGGGCTTGTGTGTAGGCCGAGGACGTTGCGTCGTTTAAGAAAAAGATACTCCTTTTGTAAACCGCACATCTTCCATTTTATATTTCGATGACATTAATTATTAATTTAGCCTTGGTAAATGTAATCAACTTTTGTTTTTCAAATTTCCCGATGCAACCTTCAGGCTCATTTATTTTGTTTGTATCTTTATCGCAAGTAAGTACACATGTCTAAAATAAAGCAGGCTTCTGCAGAAGAACCTATTCAAAATGATTTTATTGAAGTAATTGGCGCCAGGGAACACAACCTAAAGGATATTGATATTAAAATACCTAAAAATAAACTGGTAGTTTTTACAGGCGTAAGTGGCAGCGGAAAATCATCGCTGGCTTTTGATACCATTTACAATGAAGGGCAGCGGCGTTATATGGAAAGTTTTAGCGCTTATGCCAGGCAGTTTATTGGCGATATGGAACGGCCAGATGTAGATAAGATTACCGGGCTTTCTCCTGTAATTTCTATTGAACAAAAAACCACCAATAAAAATCCCAGAAGTACAGTGGGCACTGTTACTGAAATCTACGACTTTCTCAGGTTGCTGTATGCCAGGGTAGCAGAGGCATACAGTTATAATACCGGCAAAAAGATGGTGAAGTTTAGTGAAGAAGAAATTGTGATGAATATTTATGAAAAGTATGAAGGTAAAAAAATTACATTACTGGCTCCGTTGGTTAGAGGAAGAAAAGGGCATTACAGGGAACTGTTTGAAGACATCCGTAAAAAAGGATATTTAAAAGTAAGGGTTGATGGTGAAGTGATGGATTTAAAACCAAAAATGCAGGTTGACCGGTACAAAATTCATGATATTGAAGTAGTGGTTGACAGGCTTGCTGTTGCAGATGACATGAGGGTTCGTTTGAGCCAGAGTGTTCAAAAAACTTTATTGCTTGGAAAAGAACTGATGTTTTTACTGATACATGATGCAGATAATATAATTCAATATAGTAAACAATTGATGTGTGAAGATACAGGTATCAGCTACGAAGAACCTTCGCCCAATGCATTTTCTTTTAACTCGCCCTATGGTGCATGTCCAACTTGCAGAGGCCTTGGTAATGTTTATACGATTGATATGGATGTTGTGTTACCCGATAATACTATTAGTGTTACGGAAGGCGCCATTGTTCCCCTGGGTGAAGAGAGAGACGCAAGTGTTTTTAAACAGGTTGAAGATTTTGCAAAAAAAAACAAGATCAATTTAAATAAACCTGTAAAAGATCTTACTGCAGACCAACTTAATTTACTTTTATACGGCGATAAGAATATTAACTCCAACCTGGAACTTGATTTGAGCGATGAAACCATTCCTAATTTATACACCGGCAGCTACGAAGGAATTATACCCATGCTTAAACGTTGGTTTTCATCAAGCAACAGTTCCGAAATGCTAAGAAGCTGGGTAGAAAAATTTATGGTATTGGCAACCTGCAATACCTGCAATGGCACAAGGTTAAAAAAAGAAAGTCTTTGGTTTAAAATTGATAATCGGAATATAGCAGCGTTAAGTGATTTAAATTTAGATAACCTGGCTGCCTGGTTTGATGGAATAGAATTACGAATGAACAATAAGCAAAATGTTATTGCTAAAGATATTTTAAAAGAAATAAGAGAGCGTTTGCAGTTTTTATTAGATGTTGGGCTTACCTATCTTTCATTAAGCCGGCCTTCTAAAAGCCTTAGTGGTGGAGAATCTCAGCGTATAAGACTGGCTACTCAAATTGGTTCTCAATTACAGGGTATCACTTATATTTTAGATGAACCCAGTATTGGTTTGCACCAAAGAGATAATCAACGATTGATTGCTGCATTACAAAATTTACGTGATATTGGTAACAGCGTTATTGTTGTTGAGCATGATAAGGATATTATGCTTGCATCAGATTATTTAGTTGATATTGGCCCAATGGCTGGTAAACATGGCGGCGAAATAGTAGCTAAAGGTACTCCTCAAACTATATTGGATTCCAAATCTGAAACTGCTCAATATTTATTGGGAAAAAAATCAATTAACATACCCACCGAAAGAAGAAAAGGTAATGGAAAGTTTATTGAACTAAAAGGAGTGAAGGGTAATAACCTGCAGAATGTTGATGTAAAATTCCCCTTGGGAAAATTAATTTTAATAACGGGAGTAAGTGGTAGCGGCAAATCAACATTAATCAATGAAACACTTTACCCACTGTTAAGTAAATATTGTTATAATTCAAAAATAAATCCTTTAGAATATAAAACTATAACCGGGCTGGAGCATATTGATAAAGTGATTGAAATAGATCAAAGCCCCATAGGCCGTACACCAAGAAGTAACCCGGCAACTTACTGTGGTTTCTTTACCGAGATAAGAACTTTATTTGCATCGGTACCAGAAGCAAAAATACGAGGGTATAAACCGGGCCGTTTTTCTTTTAATGTAAAAAGCGGCAGGTGCGATGTTTGCGAAGGGGGGGGCATGAGGGTTATTGAAATGAACTTTTTGCCAGATGTACATGTGCATTGCGAAAAATGTAACGGAAAAAGATATAACCGTGAAACTTTAGAGATTCGATATAAAGGCAAATCAATAAGTGATGTATTGGATATGACAGTTGATGAGGCGGTTGAATTTTTTCAACCGGTACCGTTTATTTACCGTAAAATAAAAGTATTGCAGGATGTGGGTTTGGGATACATCACCTTGGGGCAAAGCGCTGTTACACTGAGTGGTGGCGAAGCACAAAGAGTAAAACTATCTACAGAATTAGGGAAAAAAGATACAGGAAAAACATTTTATATTTTGGATGAACCTACTACCGGCCTTCATTTTCAGGATATAAAACATTTGCTAGATGTAATAAATAAACTGGTTGACAGGGGCAATACTGTTTTAGTGATTGAACATAATTTGGATGTGATAAAAGTAGCCGATCATATTATTGATATTGGGCCCGAAGGTGGTGATGGAGGCGGCCAGGTTCTATTTGAAGGTGTACCCGAAGACTTAATAAAAGTAAAAGAAAGTTTTACAGGAATATATTTAAAGGCAGAGCTTAAATAAAAAATCCATGTCTCATAAACTTGGATTTTTTATTTTTTAAAATAAGTGTAAAGGATAGCAACGAAATTTTAAAATTGTGGTTTCAGGGGTAATCTGCGGATATTAATATATCCATAGCTATCCTTTGGGGTTAAACTTCAGTTGTATCACAATGCACTTAAGAACTTATTTGAAAATTTCAATTACAATAACTAAGCAAACTGTTAAAACCATAAGGGCTTTAAAAGAACCCGGATTAAGTTGAAAATTATTACTCATGACAATTGTTTTTTATTAATATACAGCCGGGCATCTTGTTTGTTTTGCAGCCCTTCTGGCAAAAGAACTTTCATAAATTTCACCGAGTCTTACACCAATTTTCATAACCACAGAAAAATAGGTATCACCATCTTTCGTATCGCCACGTTGTGTACCTGCCGGATATCTTGTCATACCCGGGTAAATGATACCAATTGCTTTATCAGATAATTTATAAGCAAGTGACGCTTCAGATGGTGTTAGATATTTTGTGTAGTTAGCAGGATCAATATATTTTGTACTAACATCATCAATATAATCAGTAAAAGTTTTACGATATAAAAACTCTGCACTTAAATTTATGCGATCAGAGATATAATATTTTAAACCACCACCAAATGGAATATTTATTTGAGTGAGTTTGTATGGTTTACTGTAAGGATACTCTGGCATACCCTGGCCTTCCAGCCTTAAAGGTTGAAGGTAGTACCAGGATTTATTACCGGCAGCATCAGTTAAAGAACCTTTTGGATTAAAATGAAATACCCCAGCGCCGGCAAGTACATAAGGCCTTAACCTGGGTTCATATTCCGAATTTTGATTAAAAAGCATGGTTGGGAAAAATTCAATTGCTACATAACCTTCTAATATGGTAGTTTTAAAATCAAGGTTACGCTGTTTACGCCACAACTCATTAATGCCCGATGTTTTTATAGTAGCATCATCTCCTTCAAGGTATGTTACATCGGCAGCTAATCTTAAACCAAACCATTTTTTTGGATACATTGTGATGAAAGCACCTTTCATCATTTTTGTAAAATTTAAATTAAGGTCTTTTAGGTCGTTGGTTCCTTTACCGGCATGACCGCCAAGGTCTCCCAAAAAAAAGCTGGGGCCAAAATTTAATCCCACTTCCCATTTAATTTTTTCACCAAATAAAAATGCCTGAGAATAGGTTACGCTACAGATGCTAATACTAAGCAGTAGAAGTATAACAGTTTTGGTTACAATTTTTCGTAAAAAAGGTTTCATCAGAAATCAGATTTGGTATTTCTACAGAATTTGGATTATTGGTTTGCTATTAATTATTCCATTTATAACTAATGGCAAAGGAAAAAATAAAGGCCACGATTTTTAAACGATAATAGGTTAAACTTATTGTTTTATGGAATAATATTTATTTAGAGAAGATAGTTTCTACATGAAAATGGCTGCAATTGTATATCAATAGATAAACTAACTGGAACAGTATATTCGGTTGATAAAAATTTATTGAAACCTACTTTCAGCCATATTTATATCTACTGTAAAATATTTGTAGTAAATATCCTTAGTGTTTCTACTTGTTCAATCAAATTCCATTATAACAATGTAGATTTATTTTTGTTACCATTCATCTTAAACTGCATAAGGTCTGTAATAGATTTTGCTCTTACTTTTGCAAGAGTGGCAGTCTTGCCTTCAAATAATGTATCTATAGAATTATAAAAAAGTAGAAGCCAACTTTCAAAATGTTTGGGTTGAAGTGGAAGTATTTTATTTATTTCATAGTGAACTTCCATGGCATTATTTTTATAAACCGGGTTATCTAACAAAATGGTTTCCCAAAAATCTGTAATTAAGGAGATGTGTTTTTGCCAATTAATATTAACTACATCATTAAATATAAAACCAATCGTTTTATCTTCTCTTACTTGTTCATAAAAAAGTATTATCAGTTTTTCAATGTCTGCCCTGCTTTTAATATCGGGTTTCATTTTTTTCTTATTTAAGATAAGGTAAAATATCTTTGAGTAAAACAGGTTTTTCTGTATCATCTATCTCTACAACAACGCAATAGCCTATGGCGCCCCCAACGGTTTTTAATGCATTCACAAGTTTTTGCTGGTCACTTTCTAATCGTCTCCCATTTTCTTCACTCCAAATTTCTTTGGTACAAAGGCAGCCCTGTGTTGGAGTTAAAGGAAAGTAAGGCTGGTTTTTATAATATGCAGGATTTACAGTAGTACCGTGAGCAATTATTTCGGTACGGCCTGCCAGGCCTGCATACCATGCTTCATAAAATGAGTACACATCTCTACATAAAGCAGGTATTAATGAAGAATAAGTTTTACCAAAATTTTGGGTTGTTGAATCCGGTACATCTTCAGATTTTTCAAAAGGTAAAACCATTTGTATGTTTTCTGTAGGGCCAATAAAATTACCAGCCGATTTACCAAAGCCAATCATTTTAAAAATACCCTGCGGAGTATTACCATTGCTTATATACCCGGGCATATTACTTATACTTCGTGCCAGTTGAGGCACCGAAAAATAAACTCCATTTTCATCCTGTAAAAATTCTCCATTTTTTTTTCGTACCATCGAAAGACCGGGAAAGTTCCTGTTTTTTCGCTGAAAACTAAATAGAACAATTTGTCCCTTTAAAAACGATGAGCCTGTTAAGGATGATACTGAAATTGATTTTTCAGGCAACAATAATTTGTTTTGTAATACCGTAAAATAGGGGTTCAATACAGTGTCCTTTTTTAAAAGTATTAACTCATTTATCCTTTTTAATATTAAATCTTTAAAATTTTCATTGCTATTATTCATCAAAAGATATTCGCTACACATGGCAAATAACCTGCTGTTAGTTGTTTGGTTTAAGAATACTGCTACCTGCGATGCATACTGTTGTGGATAGTTTGCAAAAACCAGTTCTAAAAAAGATCTTTGAAAAATTATGCTCCTTTTTTCAAGTGAATCAAAAGCAAGCCTAATGCTGCCATCAACCCAGGGAGAATGGTATTGCAATAGTTCCAACGCTGAAAATGCATCCTGCCAAAATTCTTCAGTAGTATCTGAAAGGGGTAACGAAAGATTTTTATTGATACTGTTGTTTACCAGGTTACGGTATTCTTTGATTCTGTTCTGTTGAGTTGTAAATAATGCTACGGGTATGTTTTCGGATTGTGCAAATGCTGTTGTATTAAAAGTGGTAATTAAAAATATAAATATGGCATATCTTTTCAGCATCAATGCAAATTTAAAAAAAAATAAGCACCCTGTAATTTACAAGATGCTTAAATATTTAAAAGAAAATTTTAAAAGTTAATGAACATTGGCGGATAAAAAAGCTTGTATTTTATTATATGCATCTGTATAAGTGGCAACATCCCAATCGCCATGACCACCCGTTGGGTATAATTGATATTGATTGATTACTCCCACAGCATTTAACTGGTTATTTAAGGCTAATGATTGCGTAGTTGCATTTACCAGCGGATCGGCTCCACCTTGAAATATGATTGTTGGCGGATTTGTAGCATTTACAAAATACAAAGGGCTTGACTGCTGATACATGGAAAGATTTGTAGCTGGTGTGCCATTCAATAATGCTGCAAAGGCAAGCTGGGAAGCAGGATTATCATTATACATGGCAACCATATCTGTAGGCCCAAAAAAATCTACCACTGCTTTTATTTTTACCGGGCTGGAATATTTATAAGCATGTAATAAAGATAAATGAGCACCGGCGCTGGCGCCCATTAGTACAAACTTATCACTTATAAGGTAAGTACTACGGTTGCCAAATATGAATTCAACTGCAGTTTTTACATCCATTTCCTGTGTTGGAAAAGTATTGGTAGCTGGTAGTGCACCTAACCTGTAATTGATATTAAATATTGCATATCCAGGCATTCTTTTTTTTATGGTATCAAGGTTGGCAGATGTAAAATCACTTTTATCGCCACTTACCCAACCACCACCATGTATTAATATAATTACTTTGGTTGTGTCGGTTGTTCTGCCTGCTGGCAGGTAAATATCCATTTTTTGCAAAGGATCTGTACCATAAGCTACATTGGTTTCATTTTTTTCGGAAATAGTACCAGCACTACCAGTTCCAGTATCGGATTTACTGCAGGAGATATTAACTGTGGCAAGGATTAATGCCAAAATAAAAAAATTTTTGAGTTTCATTTTTAATAGTTGGGTTATAAAATTATTGCAAATTATTCTATGCAATTATCATGCAATTTTTTCTTTATGGTTAGTTGTTCATAAACAAGTTGCTAAAAAATATGAGTTTGTGCATCTGTAGTATTTATCATACAAGTAAACTGTATCTATTTATTTATTTGGTTTTAAACGTTTATATAGTTTTGTTCATTGCATTGAAAGAAAATATTTTTCTAAATTGTAAATGCTAATAGTTGTATTTATCTTTCCAAAGCATTTTTAAAAACTTTCGCAATTCTTCTTCTCTTAAATTTTTGCCTGGATTAAAAAATGTTGTTCCTTTTATTTCTTCAGGTAAATATTCCTGTGGCGAGAAATTATTTTGGTAGTTATGAGAATATTCATAACCTTTTCCAAAACCTTCTTTTTTCATGAGTTTGGTGGGGGCATTGCGGATGTGCAACGGAACAGATAGGTTGCCATATTCCTTCACTACATTCATTGCAGCCCCTATGGCAGATGTAGCCGTATTGCTTTTTGCACTGCTGGCTAAATAAATGGCACATTGCGATAAGATAAGTTGCGATTCGGGCCAGCCAATTTTATTTACAGCATCAAAAGTTGCATTGGCTAAAAGTAAAGCATTAGGGTTTGCATTTCCAATATCTTCACTAGCAAGTATCAACAATCTTCTTGCTATGAATTTTACATCCTCACCGCCTTCAATCATACGTGCAAGCCAATAGACTGCAGCATTAGGGTCGCTGCCACGTATTGATTTTATAAATGCAGAAATTATATCGTAATGTTGTTCGCCTTTTTTATCGTACACTGCAATTCGTTGTTGGGCAATTTCCATTACAGCCTTATCAGTAATCACTATATTATCACCAAGTGAATCACAAACAAGTTCCAGTAAGTTCAAGAGTTTTCTTGCATCGCCTCCCGAAATATTTATAATGGCATGTGTTTCTTGTAGTGAAATATTTTTTGTTTTTAATACTTCATCATTTTGTATGGCATGATGCAATAGTTTAACCAAATCCTTTTCATCAAGCGCTTTCAATATATATACTTGTGTTCTGCTTAATAAAGCGCTGTTAACTTCAAAAGATGGATTTTCTGTAGTAGCACCTATCAAAGTAATGATACCTTTTTCTACTGCTCCCAGCAAAGCATCCTGCTGGCCTTTGTTGAAACGATGAATTTCATCTATAAATAAGATTACATGCTGTTGCTTTTTTGCAATATCAATCACTTCCCGTACTTCTTTTACGCCACTGCTGATGGCACTTAGCTGGTAATAAGGAACCTGTAAAGAATTAGCAATGATGTTGGCAATTGTTGTTTTGCCAACACCGGGTGGCCCCCACAATATTATGCTGGGTACTTTACCATTTTCTATTGCAGTACGCAATATGCTTCCTATGCCGGTAAGGTGTTGCTGGCCTGCAAGTTCATCCAGTGTTGATGGCCGTAATCTTTCAGCTAATGGTGCAGTTTTATTCACTTTTCAAAATTGAAGAAAAAATAATTCTAATAAAAATAAAACTGCCGGAGAAAAAATCTTCCGGCAGTATAATCAATGTTAAAATTGTACTATTCTTTCAAGTCTAGTTTTATCTGTAATTCTTCAAACTGTTTGTCATCTATGGTTGAAGGTGCATCCAGCATCATATCCCTGCCCGAATTATTTTTAGGGAATGCAATAAAATCACGAATACTTTCACTGCCACCAATGATGGCACATAACCTGTCGAAACCAAATGCTATACCGCCATGAGGCGGTGCTCCATATTCAAAAGCACCCAGTAAAAAACCAAATTTGTGTTGTTGTTCTTCAGCATTCATACCTAGCGCTGCAAACATTTTTTCCTGTAATTCTCTTTGGTAAATACGGATAGAGCCGCCACCAACTTCATTGCCGTTTAATACCATATCATACGCATTGGCTTTTATATTGGCATAAGGATGTTCTAAATATTTTGCAGCATTTTTAATTACAGGATCGTTGCTAATCATTATTTCTATTTGATTGGGCTTAGGCGCTGTAAACGGGTGATGACGGGCAACCCAGCGGTTTCCTTCTTCATCATATTCAAACAACGGAAAATCTATTACCCACAATAATTTAAACTCATCTGCTTTACGTAAACCCAATCTTTCTGCCATATACATCCTTAAATCACTGATGGCCTTACGTGTCCTTTCTTCGGCGCCAGCCAAAATCAAAATAAGATCCCCGGCTTTTGCATGTACCGCATTTGCTATAGCTTTTAATTTTTCTTCATTATAAAATTTATCAACACTGCTTTTAAATGTTCCATCTGCATTGCACTTGATAAACGCTAATCCTTTCATGCCTATTTGCGGTCGTTTTACCCATTCAGTTAGTTCATCGGTTTGTTTACGGCTATATTCACTACAACCAGGAACGGCTATGGCTATTACACTTTCTGCATCATTGAACACAACAAAATCACCTGTAATTACTGTTGCAATATTTTCTTTAGTTGGAAAAGTATGAGCAGGAAATTTTAGGTTACATAGTTTCATGTTAAAACGAATGTCCGGCTTATCATTACCATAGGTCCACATGGCTTCTTCCCAGGTTATACGCTCAACCTGTTGGGTATAATCAATTCCTTTTACATCCTTAAAAATGCGTTTCACCAAGCCTTCAAACATGTTGATGATGTCTTCCTGCTCTACAAATGCCATTTCACAATCGATTTGTGTAAACTCCGGTTGCCTGTCGGCACGAAGGTCTTCATCTCTAAAACATTTAACAACCTGGTAATAACGATCGTAACCACTCACCATCAACAATTGTTTAAATGTTTGCGGACTTTGAGGTAATGCATAAAACTGCCCGGGGTTCATTCTCGAGGGTACCACAAAATCCCTGGCGCCTTCTGGTGTACTTTTAATTAAAAAAGGTGTTTCAATATCCATGAAATTATTTTCATGCAAATAATTCCTTGCGCTGCGATTTACCTGGTAACGCAATTCTAAATTTTTCTTTACTGCATTTCGGCGCAGGTCCATAAACCTGTATTTCATTCGTAAATCATCGCCGCCATCTGTATCATCTTGTATAGTAAATGGAGGAACTGCTGATTTGTTAAGAATTTTAAATGCTGTAACGTTTATCTCAATTTCCCCGGTGAGAATGTTAGTATTTTTATTGCTGCGTTCATTAACAGCACCGGTAATTTGCAATACATATTCCCTGCCCAATGGGTTGGCATCCAGTTGGTCATTCAAATTTTCTGAAAATAATAATTGGGTAATACCGTAGCGGTCTCGCAGGTCAACAAATGTAATACTACCAAATTTACGAATGGTTTGCACCCATCCGGCAAGGGTTACTTCTTTGTTTGTATCTGAAAGCCTTAATTCGCCACAGGTATGTGTTCTGTACATAGTATTTTAAAAATTGAGCGGCAAAGATACTGAAATACAGGTGCAGGAAAAAGTAATCGTTTATTGCTCAACATTAACCCTTATTCCTTCGCTATGGCTTGTAAACTCAGGAGCATACATACATTGAATGCTGGTAATGCCATTGCTGAAATTACCGGCATGTGTTACAAACATTGAATACTCAAAAACATAACTACCACGGTTAAGCCAGCCAAAGAAAAAGTTGGTGCTGGCATCTTTTGTACTTTCGTAGTAACCCATGCCGCCCTGGTATTTGTATTGGCTGATTACATTGGTTGGTTCCATACAAGCTGCCCTCATATCTTTCATGTGTACATATTCCATATCTCTATCAACTTTTAATTCTATACGCACTTTCACTTTATCACCAACTTTTAGTTGAGCGCCATCTTCTAATGAAATGAGTACAGGGCCTTTGTCGGAGTTTTTTTCGATGAATAATTTTTTAACCAGCTTTAATGGTGTTTCTGCCGGTGTTATTTTATCCAGGTCTTCAAAATATTGCCAGTACACCGAACCCCAACTTGTTGATGAACTTGTTTTTTGATTTGAAGGTTTGCTGATACTAACAGAAATATTACCCATCTCTGGGTTTATTTTTTCAGCAGTGATGGTTTCTTTAAAATAGCCGGTACCTGATTCAGTTTTATTATCAGTACTTGTAAAAACAGTTTTACCTAAATTAATGGTTACTTCTTTTTCTTCGGCGAGCCAGTTATTACCGCCAAGGAGTAGGGCATAGCAGGCTTCGGCGGTGGCTTTGGTTGTTTTCCAGTTTTGAGTTTGCTTTTGTTTTAACAGCCAGGTTTTTAAATCATCCACTGTTTTATTGTTTTTATCAATATCTATAAATGCTTCAATCATCATGGCCTGCGATTCAATTGGAGCCTGGTACCAGTAATAACCACTGCTGGTCCATTCTTTCCAGTACATGCCCATTTCTTCTTTAATAATTGAATTTTCCTTTAAAGATTTTATGATGGCATTGGGTGTTACTGCATCATTGCTGCGGTAAAGTGCTAGTGCAATCATAGCCTGCATGTACTTACTGTTGTTTAACCAGTATTTTTTTGCCTGGTTGATGTAATAATTATATGCTGTTTGCGATGCTGCTGCAACTTTATATTCTTTAAAGAAACTCCGCATGTACAAATACTGTATTTGAATACTGCTAAGATTGTTCTGGTTTAATTTTATTTTATACCTGATAAGGTTATCATAATCTTCTTTTATTTTTTTATCAAGGTAGGGAATGGCTTTAACAATAATAGATTTTACTGATTCATAATTATCGCCTGTTAGTGCATGTAGTTTTCTCAGGTGTCCAATACCGGTTGCAATGTATTGAGTCATGTACCGGTCGTCGGATCCGCCTTTAAACCATACAAAACCGCCATTGATACTTTGCATCACTTTCAATTTATTAAAAGCAGTTTGTTGCTCTTTACTCATTCGTACCATATCAAACAGCAGGGCAATATTTTTCTTTTGCTGGTTTTCGTTTTGTGCATTCAGTACCCAGGGTGTTTCCTGTAGTAACACTGATTTTAACTCTTCATTTTTTTGAAGATTGGAATGTAAAGCTGCCGTGTCAATATTTTTCCAATGCTCAAAAACTGCTTTTATTTTTGGTGCTGCTTTTGTAATATAAGATGCCAGTGTATTTGCATAGTAGCGATTAAAAGTTTGTTCGGCACATTCATAAGGATATTCCATTAAGTAGGGCAATGCCTGCACTGCATACCATGCAGGATTACTTGTGTATTCTACCGTTAATGCATGGTTAGTAATTGTAGCGCTATTGCCACTGTTAAGCAGTTTATCAAACTTAAAAGATTTTGTAGTTTGGTTGCGTAAGTTGATGGGCATACTTTCTGTTACCAGCATTCGGTTGGTTAAAATTGGAATAGCCATTTCTTCGCCATCGCTGTAATCACCTGCTTTTGCAACAATCCTGTAACTCATGGCCGAGTTAAAATTAAATGGAATTTCCATTGGAAATTTAACAGCTTCACTTTGTCCGGCAGCAACAGTAAAATACTGATTTGGGAAAACATTTTTAAACCATCCGTCAACAGGCTTGTTGGTTGCGGCATCTAATAATTCAAGAGAAGCAATACCGGTAACTTCTTTATTGCTAAGGTTTACAATTTTTGCACTAAACTCCATGTTGTCGCCCTCTCTCATAAACCGGGGAGCGTTGGGCTGCACCATTAATGGTTTTTGTGTTATCACGGTTTTTTCTGAATAGGCACTTGCTACATCTTTGGTATGAGCAAGTGTCATCAGTTTCCATTTGGTTAGTGCTTCGGGCATGGTAAACGAAAATTCAATATTGCCATCGGCATCCGTTTTTAAATCGGGGAAGAAGAAAGCGGTTTCGTTGAAATTTTTACGTATTTGAACATTTGTATTTCCTGTATTTTTTTCAGTTGCATTTGAACCTGTTGTTTTCATTTTAAAGGAAATGGAGTCATACATTACATCTTCATCTTTTTTAACATTTACACCTGCAACTTTACCAGATAATGCTCTATCAACAGTTATCTCACCTTCAATATCTTTGTTTGGAACAGAAGGCGCTGCCATTGCTACAGTCATACGATCTAAATTGTGATCATAGTATTCAAAACCCAACAAGCGGTCGTAATATTTTTCTATAGGAGTTAAATAATCAAAATCTGTTTTATTAAACTCTTCTGAACTAACATCAATAAATCCATTAGCGCTCCAATTGATTGTATTATACAAACCGGGCCAAATATTTGGCCTTTGCCAGTTATGGGGCTTAAATTGATCGAGACTTGCATCGTACATGCCAGCCAGCAATTCAGCAGCAACTTTTTCTCCTTTATTACCGGTAATTTTTACTTTCCATTTTTCCATGGCGCCTGGTAATAGTTTATCTCTAAAAGTTTCGTAACTGATGTTGAGGTCTTTATTGCTCCAGGGAATACTGAAACTTTCGTACCCGAAATAAAAACGGTTGTGTTGCACAAAAGCATAGCTCATGGCCATGCCGCCACGGTCTTGTTCATCTACAGCATATATGAAAGATGTAGCTTGTGCGTTGTTAATTGTTTTAAAACTAAAATCAGTGGGTTTATTCATTTTTCTGAATGAATGTATCATCCAAATCTTTTCAAATCCTGTTTTAATGTTGTAGCTAATTTGTTCACCAGGTTGAGCAGTTCCTTTTGTAACTTCAATATTTATTGCATCATATTTTTTATCAATTGCAATATTGTTTGTTAGCCGAATATATTTTTCTGCTTTCACCAACTCACCATATTTATCTTTTGTTGTAGCAACTATTTTATACCATCCGCTTTGGAAATTTTTATTTTTTATTTTGAATGCTGAATTTTCAGAAGTGCTATCTGTTATGTCATCCACTTTTTCTCCTAAAGGCCAATTCACTTTTTGGTCTTCATCTTTATAAATATCGTAAGGAAATAATGTTTCATATTCCAGTTTGCTCATAGTAAACTGATCGGGCATATCCCAAAACCTGCTGCGGAAAATCTTTGTAGGCGATTGTACTTTGTTTATGGTGATATTCACTTCAGCCTTATCAAAAATTCCATTCAGGTTGGTGCTGCTGATTGATATATTTCTTAAACTGTCGGCAGGTAAACTTTCAGGCATGTTTATATTTAGCTGCAGCGCCTGGTAAGCAACTGCCACCGATGTATTGCCAATATGGGTTTCTCCATTAACATCAGTGATAGCGGCACTTACTTCGTAATAAAATGTTGGCTGGTCTTTTTTATCTATCGTTTTATCGGGGATGGCTTTAAATTTAATTTTAAATTCACCATTGGCATCGGTTACAGTTGTGCCGTTGGTTATTCCCATTTTTTCATTATCAATCAATGACGAGTATTTATAATAACCCCAACCCCACCAAACCGGGTATTGTACTTTACGAACTACCCGGAAACTAACTTTGGCACCATCAATATTATTGCCTGCATAAGCTTTGGCTGTTCCAATAACTTCAATGCTGTCGTTAACTCTATATGTTCCTTTTGGTTTTTGTATTTCGGTAAAAAATTTAGGACGCTTATATTCTTCTACACTAAAACTGTAAGAAGCATTAGTTATAGAATCGTAAAGGGTGAAATTGCCATTCATTACGCCTTCGGGCAAACGGAAAGAACCATTGTAGCTACCATATTCGTTTGTAGTTACAGTAAGTTCACCCGCTTTTTGCCCATTGGCATCATTTAAAAATAACTTTGTTTTAAAATTGGGCACTACAGCGCTCTTTACAATATCTTTTTCTGTTGTAATTACAATGCCTTTAAAATATAATGTTTGCCCAGGCCTGTAAATAGAACGATCTGTAAATAAAAAAGTACGAGGTTTTATATTTGTTGTGTAACTGTTGTAATTATATGAATAATTGTTATCATCCAAAAACAATTCATCATTGCCATAAAATACCTGTAGCAAATAATTCTTGTTTTCTATTCTTTGATTTAATTTAAAATGGCCATTTTTATCAGTTGTGTAATTTTCAAGTTTCTTTTCTTCATACACACTGCTGTTGTAATTATAAACTGATTGCCAAATCTGCACCCGTGCATTGGCAAGCGGTTGGCCATTATCCCTGTTTAATACATAATAATCATCTTTATTGGTATGTATATAGCTGATATTGCTTATGAATGTTACCTGTTTTGAAATAATGTTTTTGTCAAGAGAAAAATTTGCATCAATACTTGCCAGGATAAGATAGATACCATTATCCAATCCTTCAATTTTTATTTCGGCGGCATGTTTCTGGTAATCCTGAAGGTCAGGTAAGTTGATGCTCCAGCTTTTTATTGATTGTAAACCGGTATAAGCTTTCCAGTTTTTATCGTCATCCAACCCGTCGAGCTTTATTAATTCTTCCCTGCTTGTTTTTATTGCACGCAGGTATAATGTTTTAACATTTTTATATTCAACCAGTGTGCGAAAGGGCTGGTTAGGAATATTTACTTTTTCAGTCTGCAGGTTTAAGAAAGGTTGTTCAATTTGTATTATTTCATTTTTTGCATTGATGCCTCCTTCAGCATTGGGAAACTTATTATAAACCTGTTCAAATAATTCTTTAGCTCTTTTTATTTCATATTGATTAGTAGTTTTTGTAAACGGTTCATAGTCTTCTCCACGGTTTAAATAAATCAAACCTCGCAAATACAAGGCTTGAGCAATTACCGGGTTGTTTGGATATGTTTTTTCAATATCTAACAGTGCATCTTCATATAGTTTATCCTTATTTGATGAAACAGACTCAGCATAAACAAAATACAGCCTTGTCAGGTCAGCTTCAATCAGTGCGTTGGGGTTTGCATCTTCAATATGAAATTTTAAGATGTCTTGTAAAAGAAACAGGGCGTTCAGTTGTAAAGATGTGCTGTCTTTGATTTTGAAATTTGTATTTATAAACTCACGGGTATTTGAAAAAGCTTTATCATTATCAATTTTTAACTGGTTAACCGGACTTGCAATTGAATGTTCATCATTTCTATAAAATTCTAAAGCCCTAAAAGCTAAAAAATCATAAAGTGTAGGACGAAGTTGCCGGGTGTTTTTCCCTTTAATAATGATGGCATCCAGTCCTTCCAGCTTTGTATTTTTTAAAACAATATCATTTTGTAAAGAGGCTTTGTATAAGGATGAAATGGTTTCATACAACTTTTCAATACTCCAGGTAGTAATGTCTTTGCTTTTTTCTTCAGCAAGTTTGGTGCGGTGGGTTAATATCCAGCTATTATCTTTCAGGTATTGCCAAAACATTTGTGCCTGCATACTCTGTAAAATATTTTTTGCCGGCGAGTTGGACTTTGTAATCAATGTATCTATGAAGAATATATTATTTTCCCGGCTGTCTTCCTCCAGCATGTTGCGGTATTTAATTTGATACATACAAGCTTTTATCTGCTGTGCATCGTTGCGGGCATTAACTGCCAGGTTGTAAATAACCAACACTTCTTCCAGTGCAGATTTTGTAAGCCCTTTTTTTTCCAACGCTTCAACTTTTTTCCAGTTGGCATTGTAGTCGTTATTTTTTTGAGCCATTGTGTATATTGATATGCCTGTTATAAAAACAATAAACAGGAAAAATTTCTTTAAAAACATAATCATCAGTTTTATACTGTTTTAATTATAATTCTATGTCTAAACTTTAAGTTACGGATTAATTACAAGATACAATTTGTTACGCAGCCATTATAGCAGTAACAAAATATACAAATTTACTCTTAGATGGAATTAAAACTTGTTTTGCATAAAGCGAATTAATAAAATTCATTAACATATTATTAATCGCCGGTATTAAACCAACGGCATACAAATTGGTTTATTAATATAACACAGTTTGAAAACATGGCTATTTGTATTTTCAAATTTGTTACATGGCTATACTTTGAAGCCGGGGCATAAGCTCCGGTTTTTTCTATTAGTGATATTTAAAATAAAAAACCCGGCACTATTTCTTAGCAACGTCTCTCCCTGGTTTTTCCCTACTGGCGCAAGTCTTCCGCCAGAAGGCGGATGACTTGATGCCGATAAAATCAGTCCCGATTGCATCGGGAAATTTGAAAAACAAAATTTGATTATATTTACCAAAGCTATTTCTTAGTAACGTCTCTCCCTGGTTTTGTGTGATAGCCGAGGACGTTGCGTTATTTAATCTGCGAAAGTAGAAGTTTACTCGGTTATCAATTTTATGCAAATGGAAGCTGTGCTGTTTACAAAAGGAGGATCTTTTTCTTAAACGACGCAACGTCCTCGGCCTACACACAAGCTCGGAGTGAGACGTTGCTGAAAAAGAGGATTACCCAAAATCAGGAATCAATTAGAGTTTTAAATTCAGCAACAGAAAGTATTTCTCCCCGGTCAGGATGGAGTATTTTTATTGACGATTTCCTTTCGTTGGGGATTATTACCTTGCCTGATTTTTCAGGCTTAGCATCATATGACATTCCTATGGATGGCCTTTTTATAACAGTAGAAGTTACCACACTTACTAACTATAGAATATACAGCTATGGAATACCATATGAATCTACTAGCATTAAAGAAGTTTCAAATATTATGCGAATTATGAAACTTATAGAAAATGAATTTGGCATTCCTTCATTAGATAAATATTATTTTCAATGAAGTCCAATATTTATTATCTAAAACCCGTTCTTCTGCCCCCTTCTGGCGCAAGTCTTCCGCCAGAAGGCGGATGACTTGATGCCGATAAAATCAGTCCCGATTGCATCGGGAAATTTGAAAAACAAAAACAAAAGTTGATTACATTTACCAAAGCTAAATGCTTCCCAGTACTGCCTCCTGTAAAGGACTGTGTGTAAAAAAATGGAGGATCTTTTTCTTAAACGACGCAACGTCCTCGGCCTACACACAAGCTCGGAGAGACGTTGCTGAAAAAGAGATGGGCTAAATTTTAAGTTTCTTTTTTTGAATAAAATATATGGGTATGGTTTTTTTTAAAAACATTTTTGCAAGCATTTACTTCTATTATAAAGATAAAAAATATGAGGATGCTCGGTATAATGGAATACTAGGAGTTTTGATTTTAATATTTTTTGGTGTGCTTATATTACATATGATATTAGCACTGATTTTAAAGATAGAATTGTTTAATTTTTTTCACCTCTCAAAATATTGGATAGTGCCATTTTTTTTGCTGTTGTTTTTTTTACTAAATCGATATTATAGTAAAGAGAAAGTAGCGATAATTATGGAAGAGTTTGAAGCCAAGCCTAATAATAGAAAAACTGCATGGCTTGGATTCTTTGTACTGTTATTTTTTCTTTTGTTAGTTATATCTATAATACTTATACAAATGGTGCATTGAAAAATAAAGGATATTACCCCGACTGGCGCAAGTTTTCGGCGTAAACCGGCCACTTGTGACAATTAGTATTTCTATTTCTTAGCAACGTCTCTCCCTGGTTTTGTGTTATAGCCGAGGACGTTGCGTTATTTAATCTGCGAAAGTAGAAGTTTACTCGGTTATCAATTTTATGCAGATGGAAGCTGTGCTGTTTACAAAAGGAGGATCTTTTTCTTAAACGACGCAACGTCCTCGGCCTACACACAAGCTCGGAGAGAGACGTTGCTGAAAAAGAGTTTACTCGGTTATCAATTTTATGCAGATGGAAGCTGTGCTGTTTAAAAGAGGAGGATCTTTTTCTTAAACGACACAACGTCCTCGGTCTACACACAAGCTCGGAGTGAGACGTTGCTGAAAAAGACAAAAGGAGGATCTTTTTCTTAAACAACGCAACGTCCTCGGCCTACACACAAGCTCGGAGAGAGACGTTGCTGAAAAAGAGAGGATCTTTTTCTTAAACGACGCAACGTCCTCGGCCTACACACAAGCTCGGAGAGAGACGTTGCTGAAAAAGAGAAAGTAGAAGTTTACTCGGTTATCAATTTTATGCAGATGGAAGCTGTGCTGTTTACAAAAGGAGGATCTTTTTCTTAAACGACGCAACGTCCTCGGCTTACACACAAGCTCGGAGAGAGACGTTGCTGAAAAAGAGTTATAAAAGATTATGTGATACAATTTTATTTCTTCATCACTTCTGCTATTGTTATTCCAATATCGGCAGGGCTTGCAACCACATGAATACCACATTCGGTCATAATTTTCATTTTGGCAGCAGCTGTATCATCGGCACCGCCAACAATAGCGCCGGCATGGCCCATTCGGCGGCCCGGAGGTGCTGTTTGCCCGGCAATAAATCCAACCACAGGTTTTTTATTTCCTGTTGATTTAATAAAGTTAGCAGCTTCAGCTTCCATACCGCCGCCAATCTCTCCAATCATCACTATGGCATCTGTGTCGGGGTCGTTCATAAATAATTCAATTGCTTCTTTGGTGGTAGTGCCAATGATTGGGTCTCCACCAATACCAATGGCTGTAGAAATGCCAAGGCCCGCTTTAGCCACCTGGTCGGCTGCTTCGTATGTGAGCGTACCCGATTTTGATACAATACCAATCCTTCCTTTCTTAAAAATAAATCCCGGCATAATGCCCACTTTACATTCATCGGCTGTAATAACTCCCGGGCAGTTTGGCCCAACAAGCCTTGTATTTTTATTTTGTAAATATTTTTTAACTTTTACCATATCCTGCACCGGAATGCCTTCAGTAATACAAACTATTAGTGCAATACCAGCATCAGCAGCTTCCATAACTGCATCGGCAGCAAAAGCCGGTGGAACAAAAATGATGCTCACATTGGCGCCTGTTGTTTTAACAGCTTCGGCTACTGTATTAAAAACTGGTTTTTCTAAATGTGTACTACCTCCTTTACCGGGGGTAACACCACCAACTAACTGGGTGCCGTATTCAATCATTTGTGTTGCATGAAAAGTACCTTCGGTACCTGTAAAACCCTGTACAATTATTTTTGAATTTTTATTAACTAGTACTGCCATAAATGTAATTCTGAAATTTATAAATTGCTGCAAAGATAAGGGAGATGGAGGTATTGTTTGGGAGGATTTTTGATTACCTGCTTTTGAACCCTGATGCAGCTTCAGTGGCGACGCTCCGTTGAAAACTAGTACCCTGATGAGACTTTTATTAAAGCGAAATTTTTTTCTAATCTATTTTATCTCCATTCAGTAGTTCATCCATATCCCTGTCATCACTTATTTTTCCTTTGGCTTCCAGCATACGCATATCTTTAGCATCATGTAAAAATTCGCTGGCAAAAATGAATTCATTAAGCCTTTCGTTTTTTGAGAAGATGATGTCTTTTTTATTGCCGGTCCATTCTTTTTTTCCTTTGTACAAGTAAAGAATATTTTCACCTATTTCCATCACGCTGTTCATATCGTGGGTATTGATAACAGTAGTCATGTTAAATTCACGGGTAATATCCAGGATGAGTTTATCAATTACCATGGATGTTTGCGGATCGAGACCTGAGTTAGGTTCATCACAAAATAAAAATTTTGGATTTAAAACAATGGCTCGTGCAATGCCCACTCTCTTTTTCATGCCTCCACTTAATTCGGCCGGAAATTTATTGTTAATGCCAACCAGGTTAACCCTTTCCAGCACTTCATTAACTCGTTTCAATTTATCAGCAAATGATTTATTGGTAAACATATCAATCGGAAACATGATGTTTTGTTCTACCGTCATACTATCAAATAATGCAGAGCCCTGAAACAACATTCCAATTTGCTGGCGTAGTAGTTTTCTTTCTTCAACGTTCATATCGGTAAAACTAACGCCATCATAAATTATTTCGCCTTCATCGGGCTCAAATAAACCCACCAGGCATTTTTGCATTACAGTTTTACCGCTGCCACTTTGCCCTATAATGAGGTTGCACTTGCCGGTTTCCATAACATGGCTTACATCTTCCAGTACAACTTTATCGCCAAAACTTTTTCGTATGTGGTTAAATTCAATCATAATTAAAAATGCAAACGGGTAAATTTTTTTGCTTTAATTGTTATTGTATGATGAAAATATTTACCCTGCTTTATCTAGTAATAATGCTGCCAGTATATAATCAGCAAATAATATCATGATACAACTAATTACTACACTTTTTGTACTGCTTCTTCCTATTTCCAAAGCGCCGCCTTTTACATAATAACCATAATAAGATGGTATGGTACTAATGATAAAAGCAAAAGTGTAAGATTTTATAAGCGCAAAAAATACATTGTATGGAACAAAATTCATCAGTAATCCCATGTCGTAAGTATCGGGCGATATGATACCAGTTGCAGTGCCGGCAAGCCTTCCCCCCAAAATACCCAATACCATTGAAAGTATAACCAACATGGGAATGGTTAGCAAACAGGCAACAATTTTTGGCATTATCAAATACGACTTGGTATTGATACCCATAATTTCCAGCGCATCTATCTGTTCGCTCACACGCATGTTGCCCAATTCACTGGCAATCTTACTGCCTATTACTCCTGCCAATACAATACAAACCACGGTAGGGGCAAATTCCAGGATAACGGTATCTCTTACAATTTGTGCAATGGTGGTAGATGGAATTAACGGACTTACTAACTGATACGAAGTTTGTACGGCGCTTACCGCACCCATAAATACCGATATGATAACTACAATACCTAATGAGCCAATGCCTATTTCAACACACTGATGCATCAGTTCTTTCCAGTACATACGCATGTTTTCGGGCCTGGTAAACATACCTTTCAACATTATTAAGTACCGGCCAAAATGGTTGAAAAAAAGCATTAATTAATTGTCTTTGTTGTGCGTTTTAGGTTGTACGAATATATGATATTTTAGATTGTTGAAGTTGAACAGGGCTATGCTTTAAATTGCTTACATATAATTTACATTTCTTCCGAATTGATTTTTTTACGTTTCCACCAATTGCTTTTCCTGATAACTTCCTTTGTATTTGTTTTACATTTTGTTTGTGCATCTACAACTGCAATGAGCACCATGTTAAATATTGAACGGATTGAACTTCCAAGTTGCAACACATGAACAGGTTTGTTTAAACCCAATAAAATGGGGCCGATGGAATCGGTGCCAGCAACTTCCTGTAATAAGTTATATGCAATATTGCCCGCTGCTAAATTTGGAAAAATAAGAACATTCACATCTCCATCTAACAGTTCGGTAAAGGGATAATTTTCTTTTAAAATTTCTTTGTTGAAAGCCAGTATGCCTTGCACATCGCCATCACAAATTAGGGTAGGAGATTTTTCTTTTACAATTTCTCTTGCCCTGCGTACCAGGTTAGCTTCTGGCGAATCGCTACTGCCAAAATTAGAATACGATAACATGGCAATACGTGGTTTGATATTAAATAGTTTCACTTCCTTGGCAACCAATAAAGTTATTTCTGCAAGTTCTTCGGCTGTTGGGTTAAAGTTTACTGTTGTATCAGCCAAAAACAATGGGCCTCGTTTGGTAAACATGATGTACATGCCTGCAATTTTTTTTACGCCGGGTTCGGTTCCAATAATTTGCAGTGCCGGCCTGATGGTATCGGGATAATTACGGCTGAGTCCGCTTATCATACAATCGGCTTCACCATTTTCTATAAGCATACAACCAAAATGATTGCGTTCTTTCATAGCCTTTTGGCTTTCATATTTATTTACACCCTTACGATGCCTTTTTTCAAAAAACATTTCTCCATATTTTTTACGCAAGTCTTCATGCTGGTCATCGGCAGGGTTTATGATGGGCATACCTTCCAGGTTAATGCCATTATCTTCAGCAATCTTTTTTATTCTTTCTTCTTTACCCAGTAAGATAGGATATGCTACACCTTCTTCAATTACAAGTTGAGCTACTTTTAAAATTTTTATATTTTCTGCATCTGCAAAAACAATACGTTTTGGATCTTTACGGGCTTTGGTGCTGATGATTCGGCTTAACTGGTTGTCTAAACCAAGCCGGTTGTGTAATGTTTCTACATACCCATCCCAATCGGTAATTGGTTTTTTGGCTACACCACTTTCCATGGCAGCTTTTGCAACCGCAGGTGCAACTGTTGATAACAAGCGTGGGTCCAATGGTTTTGGAATAATATAAGTAGGCCCAAACAGGATAGTTTTTTCGTTGTAAGCAAGGTTTACAATATCGGGTACCGGCGCTTTTGTTAATTCAGCCAAAGCTTTTACTGCAGCCAGTTTCATGGCTTCATTAATGGCGGTTGCCTGTACATCCAACGCACCCCGGAAAATATATGGAAACCCCAGTACATTATTTACCTGGTTAGGATAATCGCTTCTACCGGTTGCCATGATGATATCTTTTCGGGTGGCAACTGCTACATCATAATTTATTTCTGCCTCGGGATTTGCCATAGCAAAAACTATTGGATTTTTGGCCATGCTTTTAACCATTGCAGGTGTTACCGTATTACCTGCACTTAATCCTATAAATACATCAGCATCTTTAAATGCCTTTGCTAAATCATAGTCTTTGTATTTTGCATCTACACAAAAATCCCGTTTCAACTCTTCAACATCTTCCCTGCCTTTATATAAAATACCTTTTCGGTCAAATACAATAAAATTACTGTGTTTAGCCCCCAGCGATTCGTATAATTTTATGCAAGCCATTGCTGCGGCACCTGCACCGTTCACTACAAATTTTACTTTATCTATTTTCTTTTTTTGCAGTGCAAGGGCATTTAATAATGCAGCAGCGCTAATGATGGCAGTTCCATGCTGATCATCGTGCATGATGGGAATCTTGCAACGTTTCTTTAGTTCCTGTTCAATATAAAAACATTCGGGGGCTTTAATATCTTCTAAATTAATTCCGCCAAAGGTTGGTTCCAGGGCCTGAACTATCTGTATAAATTTTTCGGGATCTGTTTCGTTTATTTCAATATCAAACACATCAATATCTGCAAATATCTTAAACAAAACGCCTTTGCCTTCCATAACAGGTTTTCCGGCTTCGGGGCCAATATTACCTAATCCTAAAACGGCTGTTCCGTTACTAATAACACCAACCAGGTTTCCTTTTGCGGTATATTTATAAACTTCTTCGGGATTGGCGGCAATCTCTAAACAAGGCTCGGCTACACCGGGTGAATATGCTAAGGAAAGGTCTCTTTGTGTTTTGGCTTCTTTGGTTGGTATAACTTCTATCTTACCGGGGCGGCCTTTTGCATGATAGTCTAATGCTTCCTGTTTACGTAAGTCTTTTGCCATAAGTTATTTCATATTTAATATGTAATCCAGGATATTCTGATACATATTTGTTATTGGTTTTATTTATCAGGGATGTGCAAATTACATAAATAAGAGATAGTGTATGTCAGGATTGATTAGATTTTACTTTAAAACTCCAGGTAATGGTAAATTCTGCAACTATTTCGCCGGCTTCATTTCTTCCAATAGATTTTGCCTTTATTAACTTTCCATCCCCTGTTTCAATGGCCTCAATAATGGTTTGTTTTATTGCCAACCCGTCTTCGCAGGTAAAAATGCTGATGCCCGTAGCTTTTTTTATAAAGTGTCCTTCAACATTTGAAACCAACATACTAATTGCAGGCTTACGTTTATATAAGTGTGCTAAGGCCAAAACTCCGGTACTCATTTCGGCTGCCATACTCAGGCATGCAAAATACGTACTCCTAAAAGGATTTTTACTGAACCATTTGTAGGGAATTTTTACCAAACATTTATTTTCATCGGCAAATACAACCCGTACACCTGCAAAATATGCGCTGGGTAATTTTGTTAAAAGGAACATCCGGAACTTGAGCGGATGTTTTATAATTTGTAGAAATTGTCTGGAGCTACTCATCAAAATAAATTAAATTTCTGTTTGGTGGTTAAGGGGTTTATAATTTTTACAAAGATTAAAAAAATCTAAAACAACCAATCAGAAATTGGGATAATCAATCGCCGTACATTTTTGGATTCAATGCATTGGGGCTCCACATTTCTAGAAAAGCCTGCACCTTACTATGGTTATAACTTTTCTTACCGTCTTCAAGGTATTCACTGTTTTGTGTATGAATACGTTCGCCTTCTTCATTTAAAATAATAAATACAGGAAACCCAAAACGTTGGGGGTAACCATATTTTTCAAATAATTTTTTGTTTTCATTTTCTTTACTCCAGTTTAAATGATACCATACAAAACCGGCATTTATAACCGAATCAATTTTTGGATCGGCTTTACAAAACCTGGCAAACTCAATACACCAGCTACACCAGTTACCTCCGCCCTGCAACAACACATATTTATGCTCGGCTTTTGCTTTTTTTATTGCTGCTGCAATATCTTTTTCGGCATTTGCATTTGGGTTGTATAATTTGTTTCCCTCTGTTTGTGCCATACAAACAAAACCAAGCAAACAAAATGTTATAACAAATATTTTTTTCACTTTATATACTTTACTTGTTTACTTCTACCACACAAAGTACTGCATTCTGCTGCGGATTATTGGCTTTAAAGTTTATTGTGCCTCCTGTACCTGCTGAAAAACTTACACCTGCAACAGCATTTTGTTTTAAAGCATCGGCAACTTTTGCCTCATAATTTGCTCCGCTGCTTTTTGTAATGGCATTGTTTATTGCATACCAATCGAGCGCCTGCTTGGTAACAACAATTGCAAATACATCTTTTTTGCCAATGTTATCGGGTACCAGGCTTTTGCCTCGTGGAAATAAACGATAACCTGTTATACCGCAATATGGAGAGAAAGAAGTTTTAGTAGCATCGTCTTTATTGGGATAAGGGAACAAGGTATAGCTTGTTCCATCGGTTTCCTGTCCAAATATATAAGTGTAACATTCGGTTGAATTTTTTATTTCCATTTTAAATTTT